>ULWS01006617.1_pt1 | contig 19827 bp, 14 predicted proteins | sample 1960591 | NCBI WGS metagenome assembly ULWS01 (sample SAMEA4835818, study PRJEB28245) | human gut metagenome | biome: gut microbiome; material: fecal sample | place: Denmark | collected 2008
GGCTGTGTTACTGCGGAAGTACCTGTACCTGCTGCAAAACAAGTAGTGCTCATAAGCATTACTCCCATAAGTGCCCCGGATAATGCCGGAACGAATCTCTTTTTAAAGTGAATGAATCTGTTCTTCATGCCTTTCTCCTCCATCTGTTTGTTATTTGTCGTAATAATCTGTTCTTTTCTCATGTCGTTTATCTCCTTTTCGATAAAAAAATAAGCCAGCAGGGATATAATCCCTAACTGGCTGTTAAAAGTTACTCTATATGATCAGGCAATGCCTGTTGTAATGATTAAATCGGGCTTTCCCCGATGTGTTTAGCTGTAACCACCTCCTTTCAAGGTGCAAAAAAAGCACCTTAACCATATTGGCTAAAGTGCTTGTATATTAATTATCTTTTCTCTCTTTTGTTCTATTCCATTCAATTTTAAGATATATCCTCATTGCATTAGTTAACATATCCACATCACTAAATAATTTATTATTCTGTTCAGCAACACACTGACATTTTGCAAGATTGCCATTTATAAAAGAGCTACACTCATTTTCTTGTTGTTGATTTGAATAATGCTCATTATATATATTGCAATTCTCATATTCACTTCCCGATTTACGGCATGACTTACATAGTGAATCCAAATCATTACATGTTTTCATTGTCTTGATATTGATAAAATAACTACAACATCCTATATATATATCTTCTATCAACTTGACTATATGCTGATTTTTAGAAATATTATCACCCTTATTTAATAAATCAACTTTATCATTTTCCACTTTATCTGGTCCAAAATAAAGAATTAATAAATTACTCTTTTCCCTTACAGACATTAAATTCATTTTTACCAAATCAACATCATTTTCGTCAGAATAAATATAATTATTTATTGCTGTGAGTAAATCAGCAGTCGCCCTTCTTACATTTTGTATCCACTCAACTCTTGCTGACCATACAATATTTGCATCTATTTGACTTTCATTTCTTTTATTTTCTTCATCCTGCTCAAACACAGCTATTTCTCTATTTGTTCTATTAGTCACTTCATTGCTTTGTGCTGCTGCTTTATTTGACTTGTTTGCAGCACACCATGCAAATACTGACGATCCTAATGATACGGCTGCTGCAATTGCTGCCGCAATTATTGTTGCATTTCCAACATCCATTGATTTAAATCTCCTTTTTATCGTATAGGCACATTATACCATATTCCTGTACCTATACAATAACACTTACTACTTCTTTCTGTATGAACTCATCTTCTCCACTGTAACATCCGGATAGAAGTAAGTAAGAATCGTTGCTTTCGGAACTCCTACAGCAAGTGCTTTCCTAAGCTCTTCCTTCTGCTCCGGTGTATACGACCAGTGCAGCATTCGATTTGTGATGGTATCCTCCCACTTAGGCTTTTCCCTCTCAGGATTCCTTACAGGCTTACCACCAGCACTTCCATTAGATGCATTGGCACTTTCTGCAGCATCTGACTTCTGTGATTCATCGACATACTCAAGCTCATTTGCCTGCTCCCTGTCTATCTTTGCTTTCTGCTCTGCTTCATCCTGCATGGAAAATCTTCTGCTTAATTCCGCATCACCAAGCATCATAAACTGCTCATAGGTAAGAGAATCAATATACACATTCTCGCCCTTATCCTTCAGTTTTTCATAATACTTAACCGCCTTGCCTGAAAGAATCTCAAATGGCGGACCGATAAGATTATCTGCTCCTCTTATCTGATGAACATAAGGCTCTCCCTTGCCATCTGCTGTCTGGTTAAACATCGGATGATTGAATGGTATGAACTTATTGTCCATGATAGGATCAAATCCACGGATAAAGATAATACACTTTTTGTTATCCAGCTTTCTGACTTCATCGGGTGTAAACAGTTCCCTGCCTAATACATCATAATTTCTTGAAGAGCTTCCCTGTCTGCCCTTTGTCTCTCCGCTTGACTTCTTATCAATCGTACCTTTTCCAAGCAGCTCTGAGACGTACTTATGCGTTGACTGCTCGTTGCCGCCAAGGTAGATGAAAGTATCGCAGTTGCCTGGAATTGTCTCCCAGGTGTCCTTAAAAAGTGCCTTTAACTGGGCAAAGTTCTGTATGATGATAATACTTGAAATCTCTCTGCTTCGCATTGTCGATAACAATGAACAGTAGTCATCCGGCAATGCGACATTCGCAAATTCGTCTAACATAAAGGTCACATGAATTGGAAGTCTGCCGCCACAGTTAAAGTCCGCCTGATAGTACAGTTCCTGAAATATCTGCGTATAAAGTAGTCCAATAATAAAGTTATAGGATTTGTCACTATCCGGGATTACACAAAAGAGTGCTGTCTTTGTCTCTCCATCCCCATTCACTCCAATACCGATATCTGACAGATTAAGCTCATCTTTTGAGAGTAATCGTAAAACCTGCTTATTCTCAAGAAATGCAAGTCTTGAGTTGGCACTGATGATAATGGAACGGACGGTATCTCCTGCACCTCTCATACATTTGTTGTACTGCTTTACTGCCGGATGATTAGCTCCAAGCGGAGAACTTTCCTCTAAAAACTTCATACGCACATCCAGCTTTGATGCTTTTCCCTGTTCTGTAACCTCTGCTTCTCCAAGAAGTTTCAGTACTGTCTCAAAGTTTCTCTTTGCCGGCTGTACCTCCAGCCACACATAATAAAAGATAGCCTGTAAGAACAATCCTTCCGCCTTTTCCCAGAACGGATCACTTGGTGTCGCTCCCTTTGGTGTCGTATTGCTGATAAGGTTTGTAATCAGCTTGACCACATCTGTTTCCTCTCTGATATAGGAAAATGGATTGTAACAGTCTGATTTATCCATCTCTAACAGATTAATGACTTTCAGGTTATATCCGTTATTTTTTAACATCTGCCCGCAACTTCTAAGGATTTCTCCCTTTGGATCGGTACAGATAAAGGAACAGTTATGCGGCATCTGCATAAGATTCGGCTTTACTTCATAAAATGTTTTTCCTGCTCCGGAACCACCACAGATAAGGATATTTCCATTGAGCTTGAGTCTCCTGAAATCCAGCGACATCTTCACATTCTGGCTGAGTATCCGGTTGAAATTTTCATCCTTATCTGCAAGTATCTTGTTGACCTGCTTCGGATTTTCAAATCTTGCCGTACCAAATTCTTTGCCAGGCATATAGTTTCTCTGACTGGTGTAATACATGACAATAGCCATCGCATAGATACCTAATGCAATGGCTACTGCTTTTACTGTATTTGAATTGTAATAATTGGCAAAAGGAACAGCACATACTTCATTGAATCTGTCCATAAATTCATTAAAGGCAATCCCTTCCGTCCACGCACCATTTATCAGATAACCAAGATACCCTGCTAACACTGCACCCACAAGGATGAATATCAGTGACGGCTTTTTCTTTGTTGTCTGCATAGGCTGCTACCTCGCTTTCTTTGTGGTAACAGTTTTCTTCTGTGTGGTCTTTTTCTGCTGCTTCTGCACTTTCTCGTAACGCTCCCTGACAGATAACTCCACCTTGTCGTAGTGAGTATAAAGCTCGGTTCCTTTCTGGGTTGTCACCACACGATTCTGCTCATCGTAGAGCTTATAATCCTTGGTGGAATCAAGGAAGGTAAGCATTGTCTTTCCACCATGAATCTCCATGATGTTTTCCTTACGGAGCCATACATATCTTGCCTCTTCTCCCCATGTGCCGGGAACTCTGGTCTTAACAGCATGGTCATTTTCTTCGATAATCAGCTTCTTGCTGATTGTCACATCTGACAGGTTCGCATTTTTTGATGCTGCAACTGCCCTCATTCTCTCAGCAAGGTCCTGATAGCCTCTGACACGGTTGATAAATGCATCCTTGTCCATCATGACTGTATGGGTGCCATCCTCATTTTTCTTTCCAAGCACACCGATTGTCTCAAGCTGTTTGATAACACTTTCAGCCTGCTCACCATTGATACTGAAATTCTCCTTGACCTGATCCACACTGATAGCTTTCTTTTCCATTGCAAACATTCCGACCTTTTCGATCAGTCCGTCAATAGCGGTATTAACCCTATCCCCTTCTATCGTGTGGCTTTTCTCGTTTCCCTGCTGTTTCTTCAAAAAATCCATCAGCTTGCCAAGGGATTTTTCATCTCCATTCTTCAGATAATCGTCAAATGTGGCAATCTTACCAAACTTGAGCTTCTGTATCATCATATTCACACGGGGAACTGCCTCTGTATGAAAGATTACCTCACTCAGTCCATCTTTCCTGTTACAGTCTGGAAGTACCGAATACAGGATTCCATACTTCTTTGCCATCTTTTCAACCTTTTTCATATCTTCGGTATTAAACTGCAACACCTGTAAATCGCCACCTTTTAAGATCAGCTTTCTCATGGATGTCTTGCCAAGTGACTTTTCATAATCAAGCATCCCTTTTAAGAAATCTATTGCCTTCTGCATGGCAGCAATGCCGCCGCTTCCTACCTTCATGGCAATCTCAATGCCATCATAAGCTACACGGATGATCTGCACCGCTTCCTGAATCTCTTCTGCCATTATCGCACCTCCACTTTCTCTCTGACTGTTGTTTTAAGCGTTTCTGTCTCTGTAGTACGGATTTCCTCGGCTGATACATCAATACCATAATCATTTATCTTCTCATTGCTAATAATTTTATCATTCAAATCACACAATATTTTCGCCACTTTATTCTGGCTTTCTAAATCTGGTAAATCAATCAACATTTCCTCCGCAGATTTTACATTAAAATGCTTCTGTATAGCACCTACTTTATTGTTTTCTACCTGTTTCTTTCCCCACACATTAATATAGGCAGCCAAATAATGCGGATTTACTACTTGAAGATTTGGTCTTACTAATACCACATCAGCACAATTACATCCCTCATAATCTTTTGATACAACACAACATGTGCCTGGTATTCCGGTTCTTACGATAATTAAATCATTTTCATGAAGAATTGACTTTCGCAGTGATTCATTAAATTCTCTAGATATATATTTCAAATCATCTTCTACAATACTAAAAGGCTTTATATTCAGCGAACGAAGAAATTTTACCCCTTCATCTTTATACTGCTTTGCCATATTTCCAACAAATCCCACTGTTAATTCTGCAATATCTGATAATCTAACTCTTCTGCTCTTCATATTTCACCTTCTTTAACTGTTCCAAAATTTCTGCCTGCAGTGCAATTCCCTCAGCAAACAATTCCGTTAATTTTTCTGTGTAACTGTTCATTTTTTCTTGAAACTCTTCCTGCGTCAGTTCCACATACTCAATCTTCACTTCAAAATACTGTCCTGCACTGAATGAACATTTTTTCTGCACTATCTTGTCATAATCTACAACTACAGAAAAATCATCCTTTGGTTCAAAGTTATTAAAGGTATTGATAATATCCTCTATTTCTTCAGGTGATAAAACCGTTCTTTGATTTTTTCCATCTACCTTAACCTTTGTTCCAAGTTTAGATGCATCCATTAAGATTGCCTGCTCATACTTCTTTGAATTGTCCAAAAATAACACAGATACATTTGTTCCTGTCGTAGCAAAAATATTGCTTGGCATTGAGACAACACCTCTGAGCATTCTGTCTTCAACAATGCGTTCTCGTATTTTCTTAGGGATTCCGGTTCCAGCTGTTAGAAATCCTGTCGGAACAACTACTGCTGCTCTACCACCATTTTCCTTCATAGAAAATATGATGTGCTGTAAAAACATCTGATAGATTGCCATACTATCCTTTTTCTTATTTGGTACATTAGGTACTCCAGCCCAAAATCTTTCTTTGTAAATGTCACCTGCAAGAGTATCTCTGTTATCAGAAAAATCCACATTAAATGGAGGATTGCTAACAATATAATCAAATTTCATCAAACCATTTTTCTGACGGTTCAAATGCTGTGGAGAAAGAAGTGTATCTCCATGTACCACATGACCAAGTGAATGTACCAAGTTATTTAAAATAAGATTGAGTCTCAAAAATTCATTAGACTTTTGAGAAATATCCTGTGTATAAATCGTACAATTACTTTCGCCAATTTCATGTGCAAGTGCAAGTACCAGAGTTCCAGAACCTGCCGCCGGATCATATACAGTTACATTCTGCACCCCTTCCGACACCATGATTCTTGCAATAATACTTGCAATAGAATGCGGTGTATAATATTCTGCATACTTGCCAAAATCCTTGTTATAATCCTTAATCAGATACTCAAAAATAGTTGCAAAAAAGTCATACTTCTGTGAAAAAGCCTCTGCAAAACTGAATGTAACTAATTTATCAATCATAGCTTTGCAAAAATCAGACCTCCGATTTGACTCTGTTACATTTTGAGATAAATTCTGATCAAATAAACGAATCTTATCACCGGAGCCAGTACTTACAGAGAACACATCCAGATTAGTGTTAGAAATATCCCATAAAGTTGAATCAAATAATTCGTTAAACTTCTCATCATTCTTATGATTGAAAAGATAAGATATAAAATGCTCTCTCTTGAGTTTTGCAGTAGCCGGTGGTAGAAGCATCATAAGCATTTCATAGTCATCTTCTGACATATTATTTAATGCCTGCTCCATATTCTCGGAATTTTTTAGCTTTTCATCCGCCTGCTGTACCTCATATAGGAACTTATCATTTAAAAACTTATACAAAAAAATCTCTGTTATAATCTTATATTCACTACTGGCATTACCAAGTCCAAAATTGGCACATACTGTCTTAAGATCATCAATCATCTGTTTTGTATTTGCTATTATCGCTTCTGTTGTCATTAGGAAACCCAATCCCTTTCTAATATATATTCTTTCGACAGGCAATTATCTATAAACATAAGTTGAGGTTTGTCTACTTTAACATTTTCTCCCATACATGCTCTCAAAATAATTGGCTGTAAAGATTTAATGAAATAATCCTCATTATCAAGGATATTCTCATTATGAGCAATCTGATCATCTGCTTTAGACTTAACACTCATTAAAATTCTGTGTACCGTAATTGCATCCGCAATAGGTGGTGGACTACCCATAATTCTCTTATGTGTTCTCATGTATTTAACATCACCTGAATACTTTGCCGCAAGCATGCGATCTGCCAGATTCCTTTTTTCCGCCTTCTTTTTCAAAGTATCCAGTTCTCCCATCATCTGCTTCATTTCATCTGCTGTGAGTTCCTCAATATTTTTCTTCTTGAATACCCGCTTTAATTCATCAAGAAGTGAAATATATTCAGGATCTTTTGGATCAAGACATCTATCTACGATTTCTCTTCTTGTTTTTTCCAGGCTATCTCTAAATGCATCAGCAATGATAAGTTCTTCTTCTTTTATCTTACGAAACTGAAAATCTATCTGATCCAATGCCATATTGAGTACCTGTGACATATCCTCTGATGAATCAATGCTATTTTTTAAGTTAATAATGCTAATTCGATTATTGACCTCATTCAGGCACTTGATTGCATTCTCGACATTGAAATGTTCGTATAAATCCTCATACCCATACAAACGGATCAGATTATACATCGCCTTATAATTTTCTAATGCTTGTCGTAAATCAAGTAACTGCTTCTTATCATCAATCTCGCTAATTTGATTAATGAAACTTACCACATTGCTTGTATCATATAGAAAAAGCTGATTTTTTACAACATTCAGATCTTTTTCAATCTCTTCTTTGCTCTTGAAAATATTACTATAGTTTTGTACCTCGTCTCCCAATTCAGATTGAAGTTCATCAAAATATGCTTTATTTGTTTTATCAAACTCATCTTTGATATTTGCAAAATCAACAACATATCCATAATGATAACCTTTATACGGGCGATTTACTCTAGTTAGCGTTTGAAGCAGATTATGTGCTTTAATCATTCGTGCCAAATACTGCTTTTTTAATCGAGGAGCATCGAAGCCGGTCAAAAGCATGTTATAGACCACCAAAATATCTATATTGCCTTTCTTAAACTCTTCCTGATCGTTTTTTCTATCCTGCTTTGTACCTTCATCATGAAGTACCAGTGCATGTGTATAAGCTGAAAAACGATTTAACTGCCTGTCCACTTCCCTTGCCTGTTCCGAAGAATCACAAACAATCATTGCTCCGATAGTGGAATCTAATGCTGTCCTGCCTTCCCCAAAATCATGAATGATATAATCAACCATCTTTTCTACAAATTTAGGATGGGCATATAAATCTTTCTTTGCTATGCTTCCCTGTCTTACTATTTGATCAAGTGTATCATTCATCTGATTCTTATAAGTCGTTTCAATCTCCTCTCGAATCAACTTTAATGTGTAACCATCTGCAATTGACTGATTATAATAATATTTGTGAATATAATTGCCAAATACATCTTTTGTATTGTATCCATCTCCAATAAGCGGTGTACCTGTAAGAGCTATCTGCACTGCATCTCTATCCGATGCCATAAGATTTGCCAGAAATGATCCTGTTGGATTATAACTTCTATGTGCCTCATCCAAGAAGTAAACTCTCTGTACATCCACATTATAATCAGAAGGTTTAGTCACAGAATCCCTGGAAAACTTCTGTATATTGATTACAGTCATTGTCACTTTCCCACTGGTATTTGACTCTCCGGGATTTGTAATATCTGTAATAAACTCTTCCTTATCTTTTATCAATTTTACTTTAAGACCTCTAGCTTCAAATTCGTTCTTCGCCTGCTCTGCTAAATCTAAACGATCCACTATAAAATAAAACTTGGCAATCTTCCCCTCTTCTTTACTAAAATAGTCAGTAAGGAATTTTACGTTGGAATATGCAAGTGCTGTTTTTCCGCTTCCCTGCGTGTGCCAAATTACACCTTTTCTAACTCCTTCTCTCAATTTATCTCGAATTGCCAATGTTGCAAATAGCTGAGGATATCGCATAATATGCTTCTCTATCTCTGTAATACCATCTTTGTTGGTTGTGGTTTTATAGCATATTCCATACTTTAATAAAAACAATAATCGTTCTTTTGTATATAAAGATGTAATGATACGATTGGTAGGCGAGTTTTCCGATAAGGAAGAGGCATACTCTGGAGTTCCTTTAATAGAAATCAGATTTGTATCACTTAAAATAAAAGCTTCATACTCTGGATCAATTGCCTTCATTTTTGCCTCTAATTCTTCTGCTCTCTGCTCACGAAACTTGCTAAAAAACATTCTTTTATAGCTGCTGGAAGCGTAAAAAGCTCCTTGGATTGGTTCAATATCAGAGTCATCATATTCATTATTATTAGAAAACACTGTAAACTGAGTAATTCCAACAAACCGTCGATAAATCTTATTTCCAAACCTTCTCTCCATACGACTTCGTTCTGTCAGAATTCCCTCACGGTTATTATGACGCTTGACCTCTATAAATGATAATGGCATTCCATTAACCAGCACAACAATGTCTGGGCGAAAATTATCATCACCATTTTCATATGGCAATTCAGTTACAACTGTATAGTCATTCTCTGTTCCGCTTATATCATTAAAATTAATCAACTTTATTCCATTAATATCTGATTGCAATATCTGAAAAAATGATTTTCCAAGATCATCATTATCTAATTTAATCTTTAGTTCTCCGATAATTTTCTTCGCATCCGCAAGTGTTAATTCTGTTTGATTAATTCGATTAATTGCATCCAAAAACTGACTATAAAAAATATTAGTATCACCATCATAATCTATATTACGTTCTTTATCTTTAATTGACATATAAGTATATCCAAGCCTTGTCAAATGTACAAGTGCTGGAATTTTTACTCTGGAATCTTCTGGTCTTCCCATAAGTGCTTTTCACCTCCAATACGTCATCTATTTTCTTATGAATAATCACATGTATCATTAAGCGAATGGTATACTCTTCTTATCGACTCGATAACATTTTCCCGTGATTTCAGATTATCTAATATTATTGTTTGATATATTTTCCCTACAGATGTTTCTGTTGGTATATCATTTCCATATGAAACAATATTATCGTAATCACCTTCTGGTATCGCATAATCTTCAATCCATTCATCGCATACCTGTTCAAATGAAAGACAATGGTTTACACTTGCCACTTTTAGCTGATGTAACAATACTTTATCAGATAATTTTTCTACTACATCCCTGCTCCTATTATGAGTTTTTCTTGCAACAACCTCTATCATTGTACATACAAAGAACAGATCATCCTCATTCCACTGCAATATCATTCACTTCTATGCTCCTTGTCTCTAACCATGATTAATGCAAATCACTTAAAAATCCATACTCTTCCATTGAATTATGAAAACCGATAGTCTGTATTAAACCTTCCCCACTTTCTTGACAGCAAGATCAAGTTCTAAATCATGTAATCCATAATAAGCTTTTTTCAAAAAATCTACCGTAATTTTTTTCACAACTTCGGCACTTGGAATATCAAAATACCACTGATAATAAGCATAAAATTCTCCAATCCAGTCTGGGACAAAACCTTCCATTGCTTTTCCCGGTTTCAGCATGTACTCTTCTGTTTCTGTAAAATAATTCCACAGTTCCTTTGCGTCCATTGTATTTACATAAGCTTTTGCTTTATCTATACTTATTCTCGTTTTACTTCTCATATAAGTATTAATAAAATCTTCCGTATCCATATCTGGGAATGACTGTGCAACATAATCAAACAATTTCCCCTGATTTTCCACCACATCATTTAGATAGGCTTCTGAATATGCCCGCATCTTTTTACCTCGTTTCTAATAGCGTACTAAATACCTTTGTTACCTTATTACTGTCAGAATCAACAAGGGCACACATTCTCTCCCTTGCTGTGATATCTCGTTTATTATATTTATCATTAAATTCCGCATATTCAACAAGTTGCAAATCTGATTCCATCTCACTTAATTGGTTATATGCTTTTTGCGTTTTGATACAATATTGAATTCCTAATCCGCCAAGTGAAAGCAACTCTTCCAAAATATCAATATCAATGTTATCCCGAACAAATTCTTTTGCAATATAGAAATAGGATGCATTTGCTCTCCAGCCTTTTATCACATCATATCCATTGGTATCTATTCCATACTTTTCAATAAATTTTGCTGCAAGCATTCGATATCTTCTTGAATCAGCCGCATCACGATGCTTCATTAATTCTGCCAGCCAGGTAAGAACATCGTATTCTTGAAAATCTAGAATTGTCAATCCTGCACAATCCAATTCGTATTTGTGAACCCATCCACTTTTATCATTTGGTCTGCATACTGCCCATTCCTTCGCAAGCTCCAGATTATCCGTCAAATAAAATCCACGTCCATAATCATGCTTGTCATTACCACCACCATATATCGGCGTTATAACTTCATTTGGAGAACCGTGGTAAAGTATAATTTTATCCATTTTGCCTTTCTCCCTGTTTAAGTGTAAGCATAAATAACTTAATCTATTATAACACAGAGAATGACTGATTCGCCATATATTTAGCAAAACTGGCGACAACTGACGATAATACCGATGGCAATCAATTTACTGACTAGGATTTTTCTCTGAATAAAAAGCAAAAATCCGCTTACCTGTACAAAAGGCAGTGGATTTTAGTTTTTACTTCTTCTATTTTATTTTTCTGGAGTTTCTTCACATCTTCTAATGACATATTTCCAACTCATAAATCATGTCACACGCAATGTGCGTTCCATCCTCTAAAATAAACATTTTGTCATAATCACGGATTTTTCTAAATGTTCCTGTCACTGTCTCATATTTGCCGCCCTCTTTTCTGTCATCCGGCTTAAAATATGTCACTGTCACTGCCAGATGTTCCTCTGCATGTGCCATCAGTTCCTGCAGTTTTTCGTTCAGTTCCTCCTTCTTATCCTCATTCAGCTCTGCCTGTTCTTCCGTAAGTCTTGCAGTCTCCTGGATTGCCGCCTCATGCCCGGTCAGTGCTGCAAACGGAGAGAACTGTGCCGCTCTGTCATAAATTGACATCTGCGGATGTACTTTGGAAACGTGATGTGGAAGCCCAATGATATCCTCATACTCTTTTTTATGCATGATGACCTCCAATCTGATTATTTCGCTCCTGCATGGTCGCCCCCTCCTGAAGGTTTGTTCCTTTTAGCATTGCATTTTTACCATATTTTTTCTTAACCGAAAGCATTGCCTCCTGCAGCCTTCGCTCTTTTTCGCGTTTTTCCTGTTCGGCTTCCTGTTCCTCTGCCACTGCCTGATAATCAGTAAATAAATCCATCTGTGTAAATTCTGTCTCTTCCGATATCGATTGCTCGTCCAGGGCATGGTTCGCTGTAACATAAACCCGGCGAATCAAAAGATTCTCATCAACAATCCGGTCATACAGTTCTAATACTGCTTCCATGATCTGTGATGTAGAAGATGTCTTTTTCTTAAGATTTGCTGTCCCATGTGCATGCTTTGGCACAACTCTGCCATACCGGTCTGCTTTCACCTCTCCACGGTATTTTTTCCTGCGTTCCGGGTCTGCCAGATTCTCAATATCATACCCGACATCAAGCACAAGCTGGTCTGTCACAAGCTTTTTCTCCACAAGATCGAGCACCAGTGCATCGGTCATCTCACGGACAATGATTTTTGTCTGGTTAAAATCATACGGACAATGAAGCACCTGACCGGAACCGATACTGTTTGTCTCCGGCTTATATCCCTTAATATCCGCAATTGTGACAGGCTCATACCCCCAGGCATGATCGATCAGAAGCTCTGCATTAATGCCAAACATTTTATAAAGAAGCTCTTCGTTATAATAATCTCTCTCACCGCCGATGGAACAGCGTGCAATATCGCCCATCGTATAAAGTCCGGCCGCTTCTAACTTTTTCCGGTAGCCACTTCCTACCCGCCAGAAGTCCGTCAATGGTCTGTGATTCCACAATAATTTCCGGTAAGACATCTCATCAAGTTCCGCGATCCTCACTCCATGTGCATCCGGCATGACATGTTTTGCCACGATATCCATTGCGACTTTACACAGATAAAGGTTGGTTCCGATTCCGGCTGTTGCAGTAATCCCTGTCTCCTGCATCACATCAAGGATCATCTTTGATGCCAATTCCTTCGCCGTCATATGATAGGTGTTCAGATAATGCGTCACATCCATAAACACTTCATCTATAGAGTACACATGCATATCTTCCGGTGCGATATATCTCAGATAAATGTTGTAAATTTGTGTACTGAATTTCATATAGAGTGCCATTCGTGGCTTTGCTGTTACATAAGTAACAGAAAGCTCCGGGTGTGCCTTCAGTTCGTCCGAAAAATAGGAACTTCCCTCAAACACTCTTTTCGGTAACTTTTGCAGTCTCTCCCGGTTTACCTCTTTCACACGCTGCACAACTTCAAAAAGTCTCGCTCTTCCTGGGATTCCATATGCTTTTAAAGAAGGCGAAACTGCCAGACAGATTGTTTTCTCTGTCCGCTCTGCATCCGCCACGACAAGATTGGTCGTCAGTGGATCAAGATCTCTTTCCCGGCACTCAACAGAGGCATAGAACGACTTTAAATCAATTGCTATATAAATATGATTTTCATTTTCGCTCAAGAACGCACCTCCCATTTTTTACGCCACTGCATTCGCATTAATATTATCTATGACCTTTTTGATTCCCATCCAGTGCTACCATACACGGCAGGCGGTTAATCCTCACTCCAGAGGACTGTGACCTCTGATTACATAGAAATCTGCTTGCAGAAATCTTGCGAATGGAGGATTTGCTTTGCTCTTGGTTATATCGTTGGTTCTAAGAGCAATGACAAGACGCAAAAATAACCGCCTGGTCCTGAGAAAAACTTGGCGGTTACTTTTGTAATCTACTATTTCAGGCTAACCATCTATCGGTAGCACTTTTATATAAATATACTAACATTCAATCTCTTCCATGTCAAACATATATTCTTTTTTAATAGTCTACCTTGCCAGTCAATGACTGAATTAAATATCCTATATGTTTTTTACACCAGCTTACTCTGCTTTTGCATCCGAAACACTGACCTTATGGTCATACCATTTTCCTTTTGTTCCGATCAGTGCAAGGTCAAACTCCTGATCTAATGCTTCTACCGGAACGTCAAAAGCATATACTTCCTCTTTGGAACCATCAGAGTATGTAACTTCTTCTGTTGTTGGCTGGATCAGTTTTGCTCCATCCTTCTGTGCATCTTCTGCAGTTCCTAAGAAAAGATTTACAATGTTCTGGGATGGCATTACGATGTGGAGTGTCATTTTTCCGTTTTTTACCGTAAGTGTTCCACGTCCGTCATATGCTTCATTTACATGAAACATGCTGCTGTCGGTATCGAATTTTGCAGAGTAGGTTCCATCTGCAAGGACATCACTGTCTGCAGATGCTGTTGTTGCGATATCCCCAAGAGAATCGATGGCTGCTTTGGTATGTGCTACATAAATCTGCTGAATCGCATCGATCTCACCAAGTCCTGCGATCTGACAGTCAACGCTTTCAAAGTTACCGCTTGCAACAAACTGGCTCTTCCAGGAATCATCATCATCGCCAGCCATATCGTTGTTGGCGTGATCTCCGGCTACTACCATCAATGGGCGAAGAATCACTTTTGTATAACCGGCTTCTTTTACAGCTGCGATCACGTTCTCACATGCTGTCTCTTCCGGCTCACCTTCTACTGTTCCGATGAATACGTTGTCATAACCTAATTTTTCCATCTGGGCAGCCATCTGGCTGTAGCTTACTTTTGCAGTATGGGAAGTACCATGTCCCATGAATACAAATGCTGTACCATCTTCTTTTGCTGCCTCTAAGGAATCAAAACCTGCTGTCTTTACTGCCTCTGCTGTGATAGCTTCTGCAACGGCTGCTTTATCTTCATTGACAACAGTTGCATCACTTCCAACTTCGCCAAGTAACGGTTCAGCGATCGTAATTGTCTCAAATTTATCTTTGTATCCATCTAATGCATCTACGAGTTCATCATACTCTGCACCATGCATCAAATGAGTTGGCTGTACTACGAGATTTTTTACACCATTTTCTACTGCTCTGTCGAGTGCCTGTTCTACATTGTCAATTTTTTCACCATCTCTTGCCTGTACATGGTTGATGATGATCTGTGCTGTGAAAGCTCTTCTTACAGACCAGTCTGGATTTGCTTCCTGCAGTGCTTTTTCCACACCACCGATATCCTCTGCCCTGCTGTCGTTGAAGGATGTACCAAAACTTACCACTAAAAGCTCGTTCTCTCCGATTCCGTCCTCATTCAAAGGATCATCCTTGGATGCATCTCCTGTATCTCTTCCGAAATAATCCGGGTCAGCATTTTCTCCCTCAACAAGTTCCTTCTGTGCATCTGTCAGCTTGTCCCATGCTGCTTTTGCTGCTGCACACTGCTCATCTGTGTTCTCATTTCTTGTCTGCACATAGATGGCATCGATGAGTGCTGCAACTTCGTCTGCTGCGGCCTGATCATCGACCTCTTCACTCTCTGTCTCAGCAGCTGTTTCTGTCTGTGTCTGTGTTGTCTCTGTCTCTTTCTTGCTTCCGCATCCTGTAAAAAGGGCTGCTGTCATTGTAAACGCAAGAACAAGTGCAAGTGTTTTTTTCTTCATTTTTTTCTCCTCTTTGTGATTTACTTCTGCTTCATAGAGATCTGTACACAAAGAAAAATTTATTGCTATATTATCAAAAAAGCAATAAAAAACTCCGGTCAGATGTCCTGAACGGAGTAAAAAGTCAATGAAAATCAGGCTTTTTGTCAGAAAGCCCTCTAAACAGTACGACCAATTACTCGTGATCTGGGAATTCATTTCCCTGTACCAGACGATTGGCAGGTTTCCTGGCTGAAAGATCCTCATACAGATTCTGCCTTCCCAGTGCCATGCACCAGTGGCTTTCCATGCGGAAAAAGAATCTGCACTCCCTTATCACAGTGACGAGATCGTACAGGAATCACACCTGTTTCCCTTTTAACCAGTCTGGTCTTAACAAAACCGGCTGGCACCAACTGTCTTCTCTATGAAACTGTCATTTTTTTACGCTTCCACACCGCATGAATGATATAGCGGTCTAAAGCCTTATCCATGTTAGCACACCCATGTTTTTTTTGCAATCTCAAATGTGTTTTTCTGTTCTTTCCAAAAACCATTTCACAAACTTTGGATCTGATGGATAATACAGATGTGGAAAGCCCCAGAAATGATCGTCCGATGCATGAATGCACTTCCAGCTTCTTCCGGTCACCGGTTTTGTTGCAATGCAATCCTCTCCATTCGCTGTGCTGTCGAAATAGTGGAACTCATGCGCCTTTATTTTTTCTGGTTCCGATCTTTCCGCTGTTTTCTTCTCCGTGAGCCCTTGCGGCAGTTGTACTTCCACATAACCAAAACGTACCAGTTTTCCCGTGTACTGACACTCTGCCGGGATCACACCTGCCATTTGATAAGTTGTTCCCTCCCTGTCTGTGAGCGTGTCATGCAGATACATAAATCCCCCACATTCTGCCAGGGAAGGTAACTGCTGTTCCAACGCTTCTTTGATTGATTTCCGCATGCTCTCATTTTCTTCAAGCTGCTTAGCGTATAATTCCGGATAACCGCCGCCTAACAGTAAGCCATGAATGTTTTCCGGAAGCTTTTCATCATGCAGCGGTGAAAAAAATACCAGCTCTGCTCCATAGTGTTCCAGCATTCTTAAGTTGTCACGGTAATAAAAACAGAACGCTTCGTCTTTCGCCACTGCGATGCGGCGCGGTATTGTATTTGTACCGGAGTTCTCTCTGTCATATAATTCTTTTTTTCCACTGAAAATTGCCTGAGAAAAAATTGTAACTTTCCCAGAATACGCTTTTTCTTCTAAATTTTCTTTTTCTTCCGGCTTTACTTCTTCTGTTACTGTTTCTTCTTTTTCCCACAAAGCACTTTCCGCAATCCCGATCATCGCATCGACATCCACATATTTTTCCAACAATTGTCCGGCTTTTTCCAGCTGAAAATTCAGTTCTTTCATTTCTTCTGGCAGAATCAATCCAAGATGTCTGGAACCTAATGTCAACTCTTTTTCATTTGGAATACATCCCAATGCTTTTATCGAAAGTTCTTCTTCGATCAATGGTGCAATGGTATCAAAAAACATTTTACTTGTCCGGTTTAGGATCACACCTTTGATCAGCTTCTTCTCATCATATTGTAAGAATCCTGCAATAAGCGGAATCACAGATTTTCCCATGCCACGCGCATCCACTACCAGAATAATCGGGACATCCAGTGTCTTAGCCAGATGGTAAGAAGAACCTTCCTCCCTGATACCGCCAAGTCCATCGTAAAGTCCCATAACACCTTCTAACACTACGATATCATGCCCCGGTAGTTCCATCTCATATAACACCTGTATCTGTGATGCATCTGAAAAAAATGTATCCAAATTTTTGGATGGAATTTTTAACACCTGTTCATGAAACATCGGATCAATATAATCCGGTCCACACTTAAAGGACACCGGATGTTTTTTCCTGCATAATAACTGTTTTAAAAAAGCACATGTGATGGTTGTCTTTCCACTGCCGCTTTTTACCGCAGCGATCATAACTTTAGGTATTTTCAATCCCATTTAAGATACCTCCCCGGTAAAATCAAAAGAGCAGATGTAGATTGGATTTTCTCCCTGCATCAGATGATAACCGCCGACTGTTTTCGCACGGGATACCTGCACCTGGATGATCTCGAGATCCGTGATACGTCTGTCTGTTTCCAACAATGTCAGTTCACGGATCGTCTCTAAACTGATGCAGTTGATCACAATCCTCATTGCATGATTTTTTTTATATAAAACATCTAAGATTTCTTTTAATCTGCCACTGCTTCCACCGATGAACGCATGTGTCGGATACTCACTCCGTTCTTCTGTCTTAAGACAGTCCGGTGCCTCACCGGCGATTACCTGAATATTCGGCAAAGCGAATTTCTCGATATTTTTCTGGATCAGTTCCAGTGCAAGAGGCTTTTTTTCTATCGCAAAAACCTGGATCTGCCCACTTCTTTTTGCGATTTCCACTGCGACAGAACCTGTTCCGCTTCCGATATCATAACAGACGGAATCCTCTTTTAAATGCAATTTGCAGATAGACAACGCTCTTATCTCTTCTTTTGTCATCGGAACTTTATCCCGCAAAAATTCCTCATCCCGCATCCCACAGGTAACTGCCTTTTTTTCTGCATCCGGATTTAAGATGAGACATATATATAATCCGGTTTCTTCCACATGTTCACATGCTTCCGGCGTTAATGCCAAAACTTTCTCCTGCGGATAGGACAGCTGGAAACCTGCAAGTACCTTACAGTTCTGCAAATGATATTTCTGTAGCAGTCTGCCGAGTTTTTGCACATCCTCTTTTCCGGACATCAGCAAAAATGTTTTCGCAGAAAAACGAATGGTCTCTGTCAGATTTCCGATCCACTCTGTCTCCGCTCCGTGTCCATGGATACTTAAGACAGCCGCATCCTGATAACTGTACCCGGTCAATGCCGCAAAATAAGATACTGATGAAATTCCGGGATAGATACGCACACTGCTGTCACTTCTGCCCTTCAGTGTTTCATATAGTTTCCCGCATCCGCTGTAAAAACCGGTATCACCGGAAAAAAGAATGACCACTTTTACCCCGCAGCCGGATAACCGGTCCAGCTCCGGGATGATATCCGCTGCAAGATAATAGGGATAACGGACTGCCTGCTCATTTTTTATTATTCTTAGCAGCCGTTCTGCTCCGAAAATGTAATCTGCTTCCCGGATTTTTTCTGCCGCTTCCATCGTGAGCGTCTGCTCATTTCCCATACCGGTTCCGATGAGGGCGATCTGGTTTTTTATTGTTTTTCCTGTAATTTCAGAAATTTTTCTGCACACCTGTGTAAATGTATCACCACTGTTTTGTTTTTCCGGATTGCCGATCACACAGGCAGTGACCCCTTCTGCCTCGGCAGCTTTTATTTTTTCCAGAAATCCACCGGTTCTGCCACTCTCCTTTGTGACCAGATACTTTATATCAAACTGTCTGATCAGTGCGCGGTTCATCTCCAATGAAAAAGGTCCCTGCATCGCAATGATCTGTTTTCCACAGATACCGTTCTTTTCACAGAGAGAGAGACTCTCCAATCCCGGCAATACACGGACAAACAGGCGGTCTTTTAACGCTTCCTTCTGACTGTACGCAGCAAGCTCTTTGCTTCCGGTCGTGAGCAGGATGTTTCCATCTGTGGAACTTAAGAAGTCTGCACATTCTGTGGTGTCACTGCACAGTATCACATCTGAGTGATTTTCCTGTATTGTATCCTTATTTAATGCAATATCCGAAGTCTCCCTCTGCAGCCGGATATACGGAATCTCCGTATTTTTCAGGCTTTCCCTGATGTTTTCCGAAACTGCCGTTGCAAACGGATGCGTTGCATCCACCACCGCTGCCACCCCACTCTGTGCGATGAACTTCTGCATTTTCTCCAAATCCATCCTGCCTTTATGAACCGTAACTCCATCCATCTCCGGCATGACGATCTCACCATATTCTGTTGCCACGGAAACAATACAGTGGATTCCATTTTCAGACAATGTCTGTGCTAACATGCGTCCTTCTGTTGTTCCTGAAAAAATAAGAATTTTATTCATGAATTTCTTTCTCCTGTTTACACGATTGTCACATGCAAATTAAAATACGGCATACTTTAAACCGCCGGATCCGGCAGCACATATCCTCTCGGTGTGACAAGTTTCCCACCTATGATTTTTGTTCTGGAATTTCCAATAAATACCGTTGTAAACATATTTACCTGACGCTCCCGCAA
>ULWS01018473.1_pt1 | contig 19615 bp, 14 predicted proteins | sample 1960591 | NCBI WGS metagenome assembly ULWS01 (sample SAMEA4835818, study PRJEB28245) | human gut metagenome | biome: gut microbiome; material: fecal sample | place: Denmark | collected 2008
TCTGGAGAAGAAACCGGCCGACTTCGTAGTCATCTCAGGCGATGACGCGCTGACTTTGCCGCTGATGGCAATGGGCGCGCGCGGAGTAATATCGGTAATCGGCAACGCACTCCCGGCGGAGTTCAGCAGAGTGGTGCATCTCTGTCTGGAGGGATGCTTCGGAGAGGCCTCGGCATTCGACCGTCCGCTCCAGCCATTTTACCGTGCGCTATTCGCGGAAGGGAATCCCTCGGGCATCAAGGCGTTGCTGGCCCTTCGCGGTATGGCGGAAGACATATTGAGATTGCCGCTGACTCCGGTGTCGGAGACAACCCGGGAGCATCTGCGCAACGCGTTGCAGGCTCTTGGCTGAGCCGGTTCAGTCCTCGTAGAGGGTCGGATCGGCCACACCGGCCAGCTGGAATGCCTCTTTGCGCTCGACGCAGGTGCCGCACTTGCCACAATGACGTTCGCCGCCCTTGTAACATGAATAGGTAAGGGAGAAATCCACCCCCGCCGCTGCTCCGCGGGCTGCGATCTCCCCTTTGGTGAATGATGTATAGGGAGCGAATATGCTGATGCCGTCATATGTCCCCTGACACATGGCCTCAGACATGGCGTCGATGAAACCGGGACGGCAGTCGGGATAGATGGCGTGGTCGCCGGAATGGTTGGCGAGCATGACATTCTTAAGTCCACGGCTTTCGGCCAGCCCGCATGCGACAGCCAGCATTATGCCGTTGCGGAACGGGACGACCGTTGATTTCATATTTTCAGAGGTGTAATGCCCCTCTGGAATAGCGTCGCCACCGCTGAGAAGCGACGACTTGAAGTAACGTCCCATAAAATCGAGGGGAATCACAAGGTGCTCGATTCCGAGTCTGCGGCAATTCTCGCGGGCACAGGCTATCTCGCGGGCATTGTGGTTGCTGCCGTAATCAAAGGTAACAGCCAGGGCTATGCGGTCCTTGCAGTCATACAGGAGGGAGACTGAATCCATACCTCCGGAAAGCACTATCACGCTGTCTTTTTCCATATTCATCTTATCAAAAAGGATATCGGGGGAGTTCCAGAGATACTGTAGCGCCCCCACATTAACGCAAAAAGGGACAGCCTGACGGCAATCCCTTTATGTGATTTGGGGGGGACTCGAACCCCCGACCGACTGCTTAGAAGGCAGTTGCTCTATCCAGCTGAGCTACCAAACCGACCTTGTCGTGAATGACAGCGCAAAGATACGGATTATTTTTGAGTTGATGAAATCCGACAGTATGATTTTTTCCGGGACGTTTAAACTTTACACTGTCACGTTTGTCTACATTAATAACTAAACAACCTTTCACCATTTATTACGATTATGGACAACAAAAAAGCTGGATGGATGCGACTGGCCGGAATGGCTCTCGTCGCCGCAGGCATCTTCTTTCTCGGCCTCTTCATCAAATCAGGAATAGACAACATCGCCTATCGCGACCGTAACGTCACCGTCCGCGGACTGGCCGAACGTCAAGTGCAGGCCGACTTCGTGACCTGGCCCATCACATACAATGTGGCCGGCGACAACCTTATGGCCCTTTACGACCAGATTACACAATATAATAATGTGATTGTGAATTTCCTGACCTCCAACGGCATCGACAAGTCGGAAATCTCGGTGAATCCCCCTGACACTTACAACGCCACCGCCAACCAATACGGCTCAAGCACATTCAAATACAAATACTCGCTGAGCTGCAACATCACCGTGGCGACCAACAAGGTAGACAAGGTCAGGGAACTGCTTGACCGTCAGACCGAACTCTTAAAGGAAGGAGTCCCCTACTCCAACTCATACATCAACTATGAATTCCGCGCCCTCAACGACATCAAACCCGACATGATTGCCGAGGCCACCAAGAACGCCCGCGAAGCCGCCCAGCAGTTCGCCAAAGACAGCGACTCGAAAGTCGGCAAGATGAAGACCGCCTCGCAGGGACAATTCTCCATCGAGGACACAAGCGCCTCTACCCCCTTCATGAAAAATGTCCGCGTAGTCTCCACCATCGTCTTCTACCTCGAGGATTGACCCCCTCCTCTATCCTCTCCCATCCTCTCCTCCCCCATCCCCACCCCCTTCACTTATACTTCGACAAGCATCATTTCCCCTCTCTTATACCGCTCCCCGGATTGCCCTAATCCGAGGAGCGGTCTCCTTTCCATCCCCACCAAGCCAACTCAAAGTTTTCCAAATCCATATCGCCCAAATTCCGCCCTCCCATTCCTCTCATTCCTCTCATCCATTCTCCCCCCAATTCCCCTAAAAATATCTCCTCTCAAAAAAATCTGCCCATTAACTCTTCCCCTCGTTGGACTCTTCATTTGGACTCTTCGCAAAACCTCACCTCAAAAAAATCCCTCAAAAATTTTGCAGTTTAGAAAACCTTTCGTAACTTTGCACTACCAAAACGCGATGCCCAGGTGGCGGAATGGTAGACGCGCGCGTTTCAGGTGCGCGTGCTGAGAGGCGTGCAGGTTCGAGTCCTGTTCTGGGCACCCATAAATCCCGTAACTCATTGAAAATCAAGAGTTACGGGATTTTTCATTCAATTTTTGTCAGCAAATTGTCAGCGAAGGTCTGAAAAATCGGAAATTTTACCCTCTTGAATCGGGCTGAATTTTGGTGGACTGTTCGATTTTTAGATTATTTAACATCTTTTAATAAAGTCAGCTCAAAAACCTTATCTCTGACCCCGCTTTCCACTACATAAAGCGAGCCATCCGACATCTCGAATGGCTCGTTTATTTGGGTATGTGTGTACGTTATTTTGATGCAGATGTACTTGTTTTCTTTTTCTGCGTAGGCTTGAATAGCTTATAGTCGATGCCGTAGATTTTGAGTTTTCTGTCGAGCGTAGGAGCGGTTATTCCCATCGCTTCCATAACACGAACCTTCCTGCCATTGAATTTAGTGAGAAAATAAATCAACTGCCCTTTTTCATCCTGAGGTAACTCTTCACCATTATTGGTTTTCGTGATATTGAGATCACTTCCACGTATTTTACCGTCCTCGCAGCAAATGACGGCGTTTTCGATGCAACTCTTCAACTCACGGTAGTTGCCGGGCCAGTCATGCGCTGATATTTTTATTATGGCACTCTGCTCCATTGATGGAATATTCACGATACCTTTCGATACACAATAGTCCTCAATCATCTGATTTGTGTTTGGTATGATGTCTGCCTGACAGTTTCTGAGCGGCGGTAAGCGAACCACATTATGGCTCAACAGTTCATAGAGCCTCCTGTCGAAATGGTCGTTGTTTATTTCAGACAAGTCATTGCACGAGGCTATAAAATGTGCGGTGAATGGAATCCACACATCACTGCCGACGCAGCGAAATTCTCCCCTTTCAAGAACATCAACCAAAACATCCTGAATATTTAGTGGAAGCGACGGCAAGTCCCTGAGATAAATCAAACCCTTATCATTAGCTTTCTGGAGTAAGCCCTTTTTATTCTGTTTAATTTCCCGACGGAAATTGCGGACCACACCAAGGAGTAGTTCCATACCATTTTCAACATCTAAGTCGGCACATGAAATTTCTTCCAGCCTGAAGTCGCTGTTTGTTGCGATGCAGTGAACATGTTCCGAAAGATAACTTTTGCCAGTCCCTGCCTCTCCGGTTATAAGAACCGGCTTGTCATGATTAACAAGGTTGGTCAAATCCCGGATAGCCTTGTTGTATTCCTCTGAAACATGTTTGTAGCGTTGTGGACGTCTTGCAAAAATTTCATACTGCTTGAGTATCTTATCAAGCTCTTTGATACTGCCTCGCTCGATCTCGTAAATTTCTTGAGAGCCTAACCTACAAGCACGGAATCCAGTTCCAGCGTCCTGATTACTATAAATTGCGACACATAAGAGTTCGGGGACGTGAACAACCCACGATTTTATCAAATCAAGTCCATTCTTGTCATTGTCATCAATGTTGATAAGAGAAGCGTCATATCTCTCATCCCGGATTGAGGATTTTGCATCGAAAAAATTCTTAATCCAGCAGACATCATAGCCCTCACGATGGAGGGCATGATATATAGAGCTTCCTGCTCTTTCATCTGGCTCATAAAGAAGAATCTTCATATTCTGATTGCAGTTATTATAATCGGACAAGAAGGTATAAGCCTTCCAAAAATTATGGTTTTTATGTTGTAAAACATATTTCTATAATAAAAAGTTGACGGAATGGAACTCTCTTAATAGTCAAAAACATAAAGACTTCGAGGTAAAACATAAAGCCCCTTTATGTTTTGGCTTTATGATTTAACAATCTGGAACACAAGTTAAAAGGCGTATTGCGCTGATTTACACCTCATTCAAAAATTATTTATCTTTTCACGAACCATAATAATGCCCATTAGTTATGCTTTTCGATAAAATTATTGTTTAATAACTAACAACCGACGCCTATGACTAATAGCGACGAAATAGTTGAAGCGGAATTTGTCCGACTTATCCTCAGAGGTGAGCTGGACAGAATCAAAGAAGCTTTTGAGAAATTTGCCTCACATCTCATCAGTTTTATTCATAAACCCATCCATTGGGTTGAAAAGCATCATTGCCTCGTGAGGCTTAACGCCATTTTCAGTGTTCACACGGAGAATACTCAATGCCGTACGACTCTTACTTATCTCGCACTTGCAATATCCCTTATCAAAACTATGAAGGAGTTGGTGATGGAGACGCAGAAAAAGTGTGAGGACGCGCTAAGTTCATTCCGTTCAGCTTTTACGCTTGCCAATGGTGAGCCATTGGAATGGACTGATGGAACGTGCGGAATATACGAACTGATACTGGGACTTGTTTCCAAAGGATCGTTCAATAATGGCAGAGCAAAACAGGAAGATGTGATAAAATTTTTCAATACCACTTTGAATATGAATCTTTCTACTGATGGAAGTTATGAGAACGGTCGCCAAATGAAAAGAAGAAAAGGCCGTAAGGGTATGGCAAAGTACGATGAGCGAAAGAATATCGAAAGCCGCTCTTATTGGACCGATGATATGCGGGCTTGTCTCAATGACAGATGGATTCGTCAGGACGAGGCCGGAGACGGACGCGGCGTTAAATAATCGTATTTGACACAAACAACGACAGCCGACATCTCCCCCAAGATGCCGGCTGTCGCCTTATTTAATCCCGCGTCGTTCAAGCAGAGCCTGAACATCTCCAAGTCTGTAATGAATTTTCCTTCCCACCTTTACAGGAACAAGTACCCCCGACTTGTCCCAGTTGTAGAGAGTTGTGTGGCATACGCCGAATTTTTCCATGACCTCAGACTTAGTCAGCAGTTTTTCAACTGCGTTTTCTGCGGCCATAGGACAGACTTCATCGAGTATCCGCTCCACAAGGCGGTCGCCAAGCATTACGAGATCTGAATATTTTATGGTGATATTGAAATCGGTGACGCCGCTTTCAATAAGAGTATTGATGTCAATCATGCGATTCCTTTTCCTGTCTGATTGTTAAGTGAGCCAGTCCCAGACAGGTTTAGGGACTGACTCACTGTTTTTATAATTTGGGCCCGGCGGCTCGATAGCCTCCGGGTGGTGTAAAGCCACAGCCTCCGATGACGATGCGATCGCTCAATGGTTCACGTCGGCGATAACCTACTTCGACTGGCTCTGCTACCATAGACTCCTTGTTGCCATTAGATTGAACCGGTGCTTCTACCCTCTGATGCTCATCTTGCTTAATCTCCTCTCCGTCCCGTTCCTCTTTCTTGGGAGCGAGGGCGACGGTTATCTTGCGGTCAAGGGCGGCGAGGTCGGATTTGAGCTGCTTCAGTTCCTCCTCTTTGCCCCATGACTTCGTGATGATGGCTTCGAGCTGGGGAACATCTGCTTTCAGTTTGGCAGTCCGCTCCTCATACTGGGCGATGATGCCGGGTATTTTCTCCAGAGCGTTGACAAAGTTTATGCAGGCGGCATGGGTGTCGCTCATGGCGATGAAGCCGTTGTTGAACTTGTATTTGTAGTTGCCTTCGACCACAAAGCGGTTCTGAACAGCCTCCTTGCCGTCAACGAGGGTGCGCTCCGAGATAATGGAAATCGGGAAGCCATATACTTCGCCGATGCGCTGATATTGACCGTGGGTGTCAGTACGCAGTGCCAGACCTTGAAGATGTATGCCCATGTTCTTCTCGTCGGAGAGATTACAGGTGTCGATGGTGAGATTATTGAGCGGATTGCCGTCCTTGTCTCTCCTGACAACCGCCTCATAACGAGCTAAATCTTCTTTCATTCGCCCGATAGTCGCCTCGTTGTTGGTAATATCGTGGGTGATAGTCTGGAGCCGGAACTTGGAATCAGAGATGCCTTTATTGTGAGCCTTGCGCTCACTCTCCAGTGAGGCTATTCGCTTTTCCAGTTTCGCCTTTTCCAACAGGTCGGTGTTGCCGCTGAGAATAGCCATATATTCCGAGAAGTTCATGCCGTTCTTCTCGTCCATAGCACCCTCGTCGATGGTTCTTGCTCCGAGTGCGCCGGATTTGAGCTGGTCGATGAATGTAGCCTTGCAATGAAGAAGATTGAACTTGTATGAATCCAACGATTTTTCCACCGCATAGATGATTACATCCACCTTATTGTCAGCGTATAACTTGGCAATCTCGTTACCGGCTCGTATGGCCCGACCGTTCCTTTGAGTGAGGTCAGAGGGACGCCACGGTGTATCAAGATGATGGATGCAAACCGCTCTTTGCTGGGCATTTACACCCGTCCCGAGCATACTTGTGGAGCCAAACAATACACGCACATCGCCGGTGTTCATAGCCTCTATGACTGCCTTTCTTGACCTCTCGGTTTTACACTCCTGTATAAACCGAATTTCGTGTGCCGGTATGCCGTAATCCTCAATAAGTTTACGCTTGATTTCGGAATAGACATTCCATTCGCCGGGCTTGTAAGTGCCGAGGTCACTGAAAACAAACTGCGTGCCTTTCTGAGCATCGTATTTTCTGTAATACTCTGCTATCATACGGGCGCAGTGCGAGGCTTTGTTGTTCCGGTTATCTTCCGCATTGGGGTCAATCATACGCATATCAAGAGCCATCTTGCGGGCATAGTCCGTAGCGATAAGCATCTTTGCCTTCTCCTCTGTTTGAGACAACGGTGCCCTGCCGAGGATTGTGGCGTCGCCACTTTCGGCAAACTTCATCAGTTTCTCAATGAAAGCCTCCTGTGCCGGTGTCGGCGGGATGTTATGGAGTATCTCATTTTTATGTGGACGGTCAACGCCGACATCCTCCGCGGTGCGATAATCGGTAATCTCATTGTAAAACGCCGCAAGTTCCGGCACCTTGATGAAGTAGCGGAAACGCTCCTTTTGGACAATATGATTGGTCACATTGAACTCAAAGTCTGTGGTCTTTTTAGCGAAGATAGCCGCCCAAGCGTCGAAACAGCGGATCTCCTGTCTTTCAAGCTCATTGGGGCGTAGATACTTGAACAACAAGTACAATTCAGTAAGCGAGTTACTGATTGTAGTACCCGACAGGAATGTTGCTCCGAGGTCCTTGCCTGTGCGCTCCTGAATGGTGCGTATGGCATACAACAGGTTGAGTGCCCTCTGGCTTCCCTCACTGTTGCCCAATCCTGCCACTCGGTCATGCCGGGTATTGAACATCAAGTTCTTGAACTGATGCGATTCGTCCACGAAGATATGGTCGATACCCATCTGCTTGAAGTCAACGACGGCATCCTTGTTATGCTCCATCTGGTACTGTATAGTGGCTATCTTGGCGGTCAGATTCTCCTTGCGCTTTATCAGACCTTTGAGCATACCACGGCTTATGTCGTGTCCCTGCTGTTTAACCACTTCAAGGTTCTCCTCAACCGTGTCAAGCTCGGCCTGAAGGATTTGCTGTTGCATCTCCGGCGACTGCGGTATTTTGCCGAACTGGTCGTGCGACATTATCACGCAATCATAGTCGTTGTTCTTTATCTGGTTGAAGAAGTTGACACGATTGTCCGCCTTGAAACTCTTTTCATCGGCAAACAGGATACGGGCATTGGGATAAGCCGACTGATAGGTCATGGCAATCTCGGCTACATTGGCTTTAAGACCAATGATCATCGGCTTATGTGCCAGTCCGAGACGCTTCATCTCGTGCGCTGCCATACACATTATCAGCGTTTTACCACATCCCACCTCAAAGTCACAAATTCCGCCGCCGTTCTGTTTCAGCATCCATATACAGTCTTTTTGACTTTGATAAATCGAGCTGATTCCATAGCGGTCTCCCAATATTTTCATATTGAGGTCAGGGAATGTCTGATGGCTGCCGTCATACTGCGGACGCACGAAACAGTTGAACTTGTCATTGTAGAGGTCAACAAGTTTTTCCTTGAACTCAGGACTTTGAGCTTCCAGCCATTCGGAGAAACCGTTGCGGATTTCATCAATCTTGGCGTTGGCAAGCTGTATAGCCTCGTTATCGGGCACCTTTATGTCGTGACCGTCATCATCCTTGCCGATTGACTTCTTTATGTCGGGTACTGTGTTATGGAGCGCGTGTTTCAGAAGGCTCATTCCGTCGTATGTACGGTAATAGCCTCTGACACAGAACTCCTCCCATATCTTCATGTTGCCGCGGCTGTTGGTGGCCGAATACTCGTCCATCGAGGATGAATATGTAATCTTTATGTCGGTGCCATAGAGATATGACATATAGGCCGAGTAGATACCCGTAGGTATCCAACGCTCGCCGAAGTTGAAATCCAGCTCGTCGAACTCGATGCGGCGGGGCCGGGCTTCCTCCAACGCTTTGAGGGAGTCCTGCGACAGGACGATGAACGGCTCTATGCCGTCGTAGCCGGGAAAGCCCTTGATACGTTCTTCCTCACGGTCAATCCATGCCCTGACAGCCTCTGCTTTTGCCACGACATTGCCGGCGATGAAGCGGTCCTTTATCTCGTAGTTGCTTACAAGCGGATTATAATAGATGTGTCCTTCCAGATTTTCGGTCAGAGCGTCTTCATCCATATCTACAAGTGACGACATATATTCGAGATTGACCTCGCCATATTTGTTGAGTGAAGCCGTCAGTGCCTCCAACGGTGTATCGACACTTGTAACTTCATCGAGAGCGAAAGAAACAGGATGGTCGAAGATGTCAGCCTTGATAAACTGACCGTTCTCGCCTCGTTCCAGAGCCAGTGCATCGCGTCCGTTAGCATCCATCAGGATGAACTTGGCATTCTGTTTTTCGTTGAGATTGCCATACTTCTCCACGAACTCATCATAATACTGGTTGAGGTGTTCGCGCAGGTGTTCGGACGGCTCATGGGCCTCAGCCTCGTAGTTGTAAAGCTGCTGGTATGTCTCCGAAAGAGTTACATACAACATGGCACGTTTCTCCTGCTCAGGTTTGAGATTAAGCGGGGTGAAAGTCGCGCCATTCTTGCGGACTTCTGAGAGAAAACCGACCATACCGTCCTGAACGACCATGCTGCCGTTGTGATGGAAGAACTGTATATCCTCCGAGAAAGGACGGGGCGACATATCGCGCTCGATTGGAATTGCCGTAACTTTCGGCTGTCGGGCACGACCACCGGGAATAAAATCGCCCTCGGTCTTTTCGATGTAAGTTTCTCCGGGTGCAATTCCGGCAGCTTGTGCCGCTTCCTGAGATTCCCTTTCAAGACGCATTTCCTCCAACTGACGATGGGCAATCGACATCATGGCTTCATAGAAACCATTGATAGGTGGATTGTCGTCCCAGTTCAACGAACCGTAAAATTCCAGCTCTTTTTCAGTGAGTTTGCGGAATTTATTTACTGGAATATCCTTGACCTCCACACTCGGTTTAGGTTTGGGAGCATCTTCTGACGGCTTTGGCTGACGGCGTGGTTTGCCTATAGGCTCCAGCTCTCCGAACATATTGTATGCAAACAGCCGAGGGTCGGGATTATCGGAATAATCCGGGCTACCATCGGTTTCATTTTCTTTGGCAGGTTCCGCCTTTGGCTCAACCTTTGGGGTTTCGATAGGCGCAGTTTCTACCTTAGGTTCCACCTTTGGAGTCTGGTTGGGCGTAACTGTCTCGACGACCTTCTGCTTGGGAGTCTTTTTCAGCTTCGGGTCTTCAAGCTGCTCACATATAGCCACACGTTTCCCAGCCCGTACAAGTTTGGGCAGATAGGTGTCGAACGCATGATGCGGAAACCCTGCCAATTCTATATAGTTTTCCCTGCCGTTGGCTCTGCGAGTCAGAGTAATACCTAAAACCTCAGATGCTTCAACCGCATCCTTGCCGAAAATTTCATAGAAATCACCGACACGGAACATCAGAATCGCATCAGGATGTTTCTTTTTCATCTCCTGATACTGTTGCATCAAAGGCGTATTGGTAAGACTCGGCTTCTTTTCAGCCTTCGGGGTTTCCGTTGGTTTCGGTGTGATGGGTTCCGGTGTTGGCGGCTTGATACCGTTGGAATTATATAATTCCAGATTCAGACGCATGTGTAGCGACTCATCGAGTGCCTTGCGCAAATCATCAGCAATGCCATCGACTCCGCCTTCGTGCTTGTAGATGATTGCAGGTTTGCCGAATGAATCGGTACCAATCTTTGCGGTAGTGGAGATAACATTCTGCGGAAACGCCTGAAAGAACTTGTTGCCCGGCACCTTAGTACCTCGGTCAACGACGGATTGTATGAAAAACTCCTCATCAGCCGACAATGCTTTCTTCCCGGTATGCTTCTGGAGAATAATCAGGTCGGACCCGGCATCGGTTCCGGCATTGTCGCTGAAAGTATTGTTTGGCAGACGTAGAGCCGCCACAAGGTCGGCACGCTTCACCAGCTCCATGCGTATGAAAGGAGAAGCAGCGTTCATAACACCCTGCGATGCAATGAAGGCAACCAATCCCCCCTCGCGCACTTGGTCGAGTGCTTTGAGAAAGAAATAGTTATGTATAGCCTTTGTCGATTGACGGTAGGCAATCTCCTTGCTCACGGCATACGCGGGGTCCGCAATCGCGAAATCACCGAAAGGGACATTGGAGGCAGCGACATCAAAGTAGCCATTGAAGTCGCGCTCTATCTTCTCAAACCCCTCAATGCGAGTCAGGATTGACGGATGCAATGCCGAAAGAATTTTGCCCGTGAGCAAATCCTTTTCATACGCCAGCACCTCGGTACCGGGGTATCGGTCATTTCTCAGAAAGGAGTCGATGAAAGCGCCCTGGCCGGCAGAGGGTTCCAGAAAACTTTTCACCTCGACGCCGGAATATTTCAGCGAGTCGGAGATGGCATCCACAATGCGGTTGTCGGTGTAGAATGCCGTCAGCACGGATGCTTTTAGCGAGTCCATATACCGGGCAAACTCCCTGTCATCCTTTGAATAGTCATGGATAAGTCGGCGCAATTCAACAGTCGGAGCGAACAGCTCGATGTCCGATTGGCTCCATTTGGCGGCATCTGCCAGTTCGTTGGCATCGTTGAGTATGCACTTCAACCCGCCGAATCCGGCATACTTCCGCAGTATCTCGCGCTCCTCGGCAGTCTGAGCCGAGCGTCCGGCTACACCGAGGCGAAAGGCAAGCCTTATCGCCTCGATGTTGTCGCGCATAACTTTTAGTCTGTTATATGCCATATCAGTGGAAATAGGTAGTGAAATAGTCGTCGATTACGCCCAGCAGCTCGGTCTTGAACGTCTCGTACTCCGCCGAATGCACGGGGTACTTGTCGGGAGAATACCGCTCACGGTATTCTTCGAGCACATCATCCATATCGGAAATGAAGAAGTCATAGCCTTCTTCCGGACTGTAGTCGGATAGGATTTCCCGGACGAGATCGTCAAAGGAATCACCCTCATAACCCTGCATGAGTGCTATCATAGCCAGTTCCTCGGCGGTGGACACCTCCACCCCTCCGCGTCGTGCCTCCCAGAACACCTCGTATGCCTGATCTGCACGGGCGTTGATGAAGCTGAGATCTTCGGCCTCCGGATAGTTGTTGCGAGAGAGGAAGTTTGACAGGTAGCGGATGTATGCGTCGAGAGTATTTTTCATAATTGCAGTTGTTTAGGCGTTTTCGGATTTGTTTTTGCTGACCACCTGAGTATTCCCGGCGGCATTGATTATCACTTGGGCTTTGAAGGTCTTGCCGCTACGGGCACGGAAACCTCCGATGAACGGTGTCGAGCCGGTGTTGATGAGCGAGGCGAGTTCATCATGGGTGAGCGTCACGCCATAGAACTGGCGGAACACATAGTGGCCGCATTCGGGATTGTCGCACATTGCAACTCTGCCGAAGGTCTTCATTACCCCCTCTGAGCAGTGAGGACACGGGATGTCTTCTTCCATTCTGGGAAAGAGTTTTGCCGATGCAAGGATTCCTGCCGTCACGTCGCGGGTGAACTGTTTGAGTTGATTGTCGTATGCACTCGTTGAGAGTACGTCACGGGCGACTTCTTTCATCAGAGTGTCCACCTTGACCACCTCGCCGATGTCGGCAATCTTCATATCTTTGATGATGCCGTAAAGCAGACGCCCCTTTGTAGTGAGCGAAAGGTGCCCCCATACGTCGCGCTCGATGAGACCGCTTGATTCCAGATGGACGATGTCTTTAGCGATTCCGGCAGAATAAACCGTGCCACGGATTGCGAGAAGATCCTCAATGAGAGTAGCGTCCGTGTAGTCTTCGGGCATTGGAGTCTTTGCGGGACATGAACCGGTTGAGAATATGTCTGTCGCCTCACCGTCGGCGAGTACAGGCATCGGCTGGGTTTTCATCAGCGTGTCGGGGAAGATAGTGTGCCAACCCTTGGTCTTGTAGGCTTCGCCTTTCCATTCGTAGCGGACTCCTTCGCACTCAGTGATGACACGGGTGCGGATAACCACTGCGTCTTTGCTGAATGCCTGATACATTCTCTTGACGATGAGATGATAGATACGGCTCATGTCATCATCGAGAACCAAAGGGGGCACGCCGGTTGCCACAATACCGTGGGTGCCGTACTTACTCTTATCGACAGCGCGACCGGGAGCAACCCCGATGTTTGCCATTGCTACGGATGCGTAGTTGCTGTATGACAGCATCTTCTCCAGCACCTTGCGGCATTCCTGATACTTGCGCTGGGGTACGGTACTGCCGGCGGCAACGGGGAAAGAGATGAGTTTTCTCCCGAAGAGACGGTGAGCCGCCCCATAGGTGCGCAGTGGGGTCATGCCGAAGATGCGTGCCGCGTCAAGCTGGAGGTTGATGAGATTGTAGAGCTTGGGAGTCTTGATTTTCGCCTCAATCTTCTCCACGGAGATGACCTTGACCTCGGATGTGGACTTAGGAGAAACATCGTTGGGATTGATGCTGCGGAACGGGAAGATGTTTCCCTCGCGGTCCTTGATTGCGATAGTCGTATAGTTGGCGGATGTCTGCTCGGCACACTTGACCATAAGGTTACGGTCGGCAATCATCTTCAGGACCGATGCGCTGGTACGCCCTATGCGGTAAGTGCCACGGCCGGCGGCGAAAGCGAGAGCACGACGGGCATTTACTCCAACGAGCCAGTCCGCTTCATCCCGGAGTCGAGCCGCCTGATACCACTTGTCATAGTTCTCGTTGTCATAGTTCTCGGCCGGCATCGTATAGGACATTGCGCGATTGAGACTTTTCATTGTCAGGTCGTTGATGATGGCACGGCTGTAAGGTAGTGTGCAGCGCAGATAGGAGTAGAGATAGCGGAAACTCATCTCGCCTTCCTGAGTGGGTTCGACAGCCACGATGATGCTTTCACTCTTGGCAAGCAGCGACTTGATAATGTCGAGTTGTGCGTTTGCCTCCGGGGTCATGGACTCTCCGTTCTGACGGTAGCGCGTTGTAACGCCGAGGGTGAGATACTTGGGGAGGTGTGGGAAGCTCTGGTCGCGGAACCAGTAGGATGCCTGACCGCGAGGGGTCGAGATTTCCACCATCTTGGGAGTCATCCATGTGATGTAGTACTTGCTGCCGTAGAAGTGACGGTTACCTTCGTCGTCATTGGCGGTGGCACGTGCGATTGCGAGTGCGGTTGTCTTATTTTGGGCGATGATTGTAATCATAACTATTTGTGTTTGTGGGTTTTTGATTTGAATTTCATTGTTCCGGAAAGGGTATAAGAATGGCTCGCAGATGCTTTCACACCTGCGAGCCTTGGTGTGAGTATCAGCTGATTAGAGCTTCTGCCCTGACTTCTTTTTCTGTTCCGGCTTGGGCTGGGTCTGTCCCTGTTCGAGAGGTTCCTTCAGCCCCTTGGTCGACTCATTGGTCTTACCCTGTGAGTTGACCGCGACCTGCGTCTTACTCTCCTCCGCCGGGGTGATGACCTTGGCATTGTCGGGGTCGGAGTTGTAGGTGTAAGGACGCTGTTTGTCGGGATTGAAGCGGATGTAGATTGTGCTTGGCACACCTTTGGCATCCGGGACGCCATCGACCTTGATGGTCTTTCCGGCGACATAATCCGCTTTCTGCTGGTCGGAGAACTCAACTCCCTTCCATTTGCCGAGAGGCTTGATGCTGCCGTCGTTCAGAACCCAGTTGTTGGTGTTCTTTTCGGCGGGTGCCTCCTGCTTCTGGTCTTGGGACTGTGCCCTCTGTTGACCGAGGCGGGCATGGACGGGAACGAACTCCGCTTTCTGCTCTGCCGCACTCACCTGAAGGACTGCCGGGAAAGTCTTGCCGTCTTTAAGCGTCACCTCCTTGTGGAGCTGTTTGCCCGATTTCAGCAATCCGATTTCCTTTGGTGTCAGTTCCGTTTCTCCAATCTTGTTGCGGATATAGAGAGCTGACACCGGGAGAGCGATAAGCTCGTTGGTCTTGCGGTCAATGCTGACATAGCTGGGAATAGTGTTCCCTTTGGAGTCTTTCAGATCGATGACCCTGCCGAGGTTACCGGTCTCCTTCAGCATCTCCTTATCCTCCTTCGTGAATTTCACGCCATGGAACTCATCGTTAAGATTGGGTTCCTGACGGATGAAGTGCGGGACCACCTTGATACTTCCGTCGGGATTCTCGTGCAATGAGAGTCGGGCCTCCAGCTCATATTTCTCATTGCCGAAAGTCGGAGTAACTTTCACGAGGTCGGACATCCGGTTGTTGACCATGTTGCGGAGATTCAGCTCACCGATTGACTCCTTGGTGATGCCCCATGCCGCGAGATTGTCCCAGTTGATCTTGGATTCGTCAATCTGCTTGAAGCGCTGTGGCTCCTGAGTCTGGGCGGTGTCCGATGCCGGGTTGACAGTCTCGGAGACCGTTTCCTTCTGCTCCTGTTTCGGTGCGCCGTCGGGCATCTTCACCTTTGCCTCGGCAAGCATATCCTTTGCCCCGGGCATATCGGGATTCTGCACCATCTGGTTTACAGCGAAGCCCATCGTGGGGACTTGGTCAGCCGGAACCTTGAAGAAGCCGAAGATTGTCGGATTCTTACATTGGGCAGTAAAGTTCCGCAGGAAGTTGTCGAGAATGTCGGCGTGTCGGTCGAATGTCAGGAATTTAGCTGCCTTCGCGGGGTCTTCCATCTGTGGTGTACCGTCAGGTTTCATCCCGGTCACCACACCGGATTCACCCGTCTGGCTGTTGTGGGCAATCAGTGCGTCTTGCTTCTTCAAATCTTGTTCTTGCATCTTGAATTGTCAGATGTTTTGGAGGTTCACAGATTTGTCCCGTGGGGACCTCTTTTTCTATTGGCTTAGGATGTTTGATACCCAGAGCCACGGCAAACTCCCGGAAGAAATCTATCAGGTCTTGACCGCAATACCAGATTCGGGAGCCTTTTGTGCCAGTTTTGCTTTGATAAGCGCGTAGTCCGTACAATTTACGCCATTTACGGAGAGTCTTATCGCTGCAAGAGAAAATCTTCTGTACTTGCCATTCGGGATACATGGCATCCGGTCTAATGCCATACGTCTCTTGTGGCTTTTCGGGCAGCATAGGCGGTGGCGCCGCATTGATCGCCAACCTGTCCATACCATCCGCAATGCGGGTGAGAAGACTTATAAAGTCACCGGCTTGCTTAGCGGTTATCACAATGGTGACAGTATTTTTATCTTGTATCGTAGTTATATCCATTGTTTCGTCGATTAAAACTTACGATGCAAAATTACTGTCCCGCCAAAAGTTAACTTTTACGGTTGCTTTCAACCGGGTAACGATTGCGTGATAGAAATTTCAACGAACCGTCAACTCGCTGAAATCAAAGGGATTTTGTGTAATGCCGTGATTCGATTTTCCATTACCCGGTTGGCTTTATCTGGGTATTTTTCAGCACGGTTTTACTTCAAATCGAGGAGATGACGCAGTTCAGGGTCGGCGGCGATACGCATTTTTTCTTCAGCGACTATCTTTTTCACCTGCTCCTTGATGGCACGGTAGTTTGTCTGTATGGCAGTTTCCATAACATCCTCTCCGTTCTCGTCAATGAAGTTGGTGACTATGGGAAGTTGCTTGTACGCCTTTTCTTCCGACTTTACTTTCTCACTGTCCACTACAATCTCGGCATGGAAGATTTTCTGCTCGATGCGTTCTCCGAAGTTATCAGAGACAGCACCGACAAACATACCCTACGACAGTCCGCTGATTTTACTCGGCGGAATGAGGCTGTCCATCTGCGTGTTGATTGATGTCGATACATCCTGACGGTTGATGGAGATTGACTGACGCTTCTGGAGAACCTTGCCGAAACGCTCAGACAGTGTTTTGGCGGTTGATCCTACGACTTGTCCGGAGAAAATATTGCCGACGGTATTCATCACCACCGCCGCCTCCGGCTTGCCATAGTCACGCTCCAACTGGGAGAAGTCCTGAAAGCCGAGACAGACAGCAACCTTGTTGCTTCGGGCCGTGGCGATAAGGTTATCGAGACCCTTGAAGTATATGGTCGGCAACTCATCTATCACCACACCCGATTTGAGCATACCCTTCTTGTTGATGAGTTTGACGATACGGGAATTGTAGAGACCGAGAGCTGCGCCGTAGATATTCTGGCGGTCGGGATTGTTGCCGACACAAAGTATCTTCGGTGCCTGAGGATTATTGATGTCGAGAGTAAAGTCGTTGCCAGACATTACCCAGTATAGCTGCGGGGAAATCATACGCGACAGAGGAATCTTTGCCGATGCAATCTGGCCCTGCAACTGGTCTGCGGCTCCTCCCTGCCATGCGTCCATGAACGGAGAAAGATAGTTCTCCAGCTCCGGATATGAGGAAAGTATTGGGAAGATGTCCTCATACCGACGGTTAAGGAACTCGATGGCATGGGGAAAGGTACAGTATATACCACCTTTGTAGAGTTTGAGATACCATATAATACTCGCGAGCAGAATAATAGGCGACTCCACGAAGAAATCGCCCTGTTTCTGAATCCACGTCTTGTTGAGATTGAGCATTATGGTGTACGCCGATTCGTATGCGTCCGCTATGTCGGTCATGAATGCCGGCGCGATTGGATTGCATCGGTGGCTCCGTCTGGGGTCATCGAAATTTATCACATAGAACTTGGCCCCTTTGGGATATTTGTCCTTGTTCTTCAGAAAATGATTATAAACGATTGTACTGAGGTCTGCGAATTTGAAGTCGTAACAGTACAAAGCAAAACCTTTCTCTATCTGTTGTTTGAGGAAGTTGTTCACGACCGCATACGACTTTCCCGAACCGGGTGTGCCCAGCACGATTGTCGCCCTAAAGGGGTTGACCACGTTTATCCATCCATCATTCCACTTCTTCTTATAGTAGAATCTGGTGGGGAGGTTTATCGAGTATTCATTCTTGATTTTGCGTGTCTCCTGTTGGAAAGATTCGTTTTCATTGTTGAATACGTCGTTCATCAGATTGTTCTTCAGCAATCGACTCATCCAGTTGCCCGCCATAAGCAGGCAGATGAATCCGGCTGCGCTACACATTATATATAAGGTGTAGTGGAACTTCGGCATGAAGTAAAGAACCACGCCGATGCCGAGGAATATCCAGATGGTACGCCATGTTATATCCTCGTTTTTCACACCCCTTGTGCCGAAACACGACAGAGCGAGAAGGAGGAGTGCGAACCACTTTGAGGTATATTGCGACCTAAACAGGTGGCATGAACGGTCGAAACCGTTCAGCACCTTATCGACGACGGTAAAGAAGCCGTCGGGATTGGTCGGATGTAGCTCCGGGCAGAACCAATAGATATTGATTATGACCAGAACGATGCTTGTGGCACGGAGAAAATCCATGATTTTCGCCAATGCCCTGAGATCATCTTCTTGTTGAGACATTGTTTGTCGATTTTGTGGGTGAATGACTTTTACAGTCCACGTCCTTTCTTCTTTTTCTTCTTACGCGCACGACGGGCAAAGGCTTCTTCCGCAGGGTCGAAGTCCGGTCCTGTCTGAAATAGTCCGAGTCCCGGCAATACCGGGTCGAAATCGAAGTCGTAAGAATTTGAGGAAGTCTGGCGTTGTTGAGTCGGTTGAGGTTGCTGAGCCTGTTGATTCGGAGCCGGACCTGTATTTTGCTGTTGTCCGCCATTGGACTGAGACTGCTGTCCGCCATTGGAAGTTGGCATCTGCTGTCCCTGGGTCTGACTCGGTTGCGGTTGAACCGAAGGTTTTGCCGAAGGGTCGTTGAACCAGAGGTGAAGGGCATTTGCATAAAACTCTCTGCCGAGACGGGAGCCGTTAAGCGAGACATGATTGTTATGGTCAACGTATGTGGCGCCATACAATCTGCCGTCATCATTATACCGAAGCACGAGATTGATACCTTTCTCTTTGAGCTTGGCAATGAAGTCATCCTTACCGGTGGATGCCGCCATTGCGTCCGTTACCAGTCGTTTTGTCGGCTTTACGTCGATTCTGTCCTTGTCGCGCTCAAATTTGTTCTCGATGGATGTTCTACTTGCAAACTTGCCGAGGCGTGAGGCTTTGAGAGGTGTGGCTATGGTATTACCGTTGTCATCGGTTGCGAAATAGACCAGACCATGATATTCACGGCCATTGACTTTGCCGTCGGTCAATTCGCATTTGACATTATACAGTCCGAGTATGGCGTTATATTCGCCTATGCTCTGGAACTGCCAGCGCATACCAACCAGCTTGACCGTATTCTGAACCTGACGCTTGATGTCGCCGTTGGGGTCAATCTTGGTAATGGGAGTATCCGGTGATACCTTTTCCCGCTGTGCCTTGTGAAGTCCGTATTTCTCTTCAAGTTCATTGGTAATCTTCTTACTCCTGCGGAACAGAAAAGACTGGTCGAGGCGTTTGCCCTGCTCGTTGACATTGACCGTGACTATATGGATATGGTGCCGGTCAATATCCTCGTGCTTATATATCTCGTGCTTATATATAATGTATGGCTGTTCGCCGAAACCGAGCTTGTCGAGATACTCGCGGGCAAGGATTTCAAAATCCTGATCCGTGAGTCTATCATCGGGATGTGGATTAAGTGAGATATGGAGAACAGGCTTCTTTGTCCTGCCCATCTTGGGCATAAAAGCCTTGAAGTTCTCCGCCATTGCTCCAATATTTATATTGCCGTCTGCCGGCAACACAATCTTATTGGCACCCAATACACGTCCGTGTTCTTCATTTATTTTTATTACTGTCCGCTAAACTTTTGAGGTCAACTGAAAATTA
>ULWS01009173.1_pt1 | contig 18990 bp, 14 predicted proteins | sample 1960591 | NCBI WGS metagenome assembly ULWS01 (sample SAMEA4835818, study PRJEB28245) | human gut metagenome | biome: gut microbiome; material: fecal sample | place: Denmark | collected 2008
CCGGTATGTGCACATTTAGGGCTTACACCACAGTCAGTAAATGCATTTGGCGGCTTCAAGGTGCAGGGCAAGGGTGAAGAGGCAGCGCAGAAGCTTCTTGACGAGGCCCGTGCGGTCGAGGAGGCAGGAGCATTTGCAGTGGTGCTCGAGTGCGTGCCAAAGGCACTTGCAAAAAAAATTACAGAGAGCATAAGCATACCTACAATCGGTATCGGAGCGGGAGCAGACTGCGACGGCCAGGTGCTTGTATATCAGGATATGCTTGCCATGTATGCAAACATGAAGCCGAAATTTGTAAAGCAGTTTGCACAGGTCGGAAAAGAAATGAATGAGGCGTTCACAGCCTACAAAAAGGCTGTTGAGGAGGGAAGCTTCCCTGGTGAGGAGCATACCTTTAAGATGGATGAGACAATAATTGACAAGCTGTATTAGTATCGAAAATAGTATTGAAGAATATTTACAAAAAATAGCTACGAAAAATAAAAGAATAAGGAGACATAAAATGTTAATATACGGACAAATCGAACAGGTAAGAGAAGCAGTAAAGGCATGGAAAAAAGAGGGCAAAAGCGTTGGCTTTGTACCTACAATGGGATACCTCCACGAGGGACACAAGAGCTTAATCGATGCGGCAAGACGCGAGAATGACAAGGTTGTAGTGAGTATTTTTGTAAATCCAATGCAGTTTGGCCCTGCAGAGGATTTAGACAGCTATCCACGTGATTTAAACAGGGATGCAAAGCTTTGTGAGGATGCGGGCGTTGACATTATTTTCCATCCTGAGCCTGAGGAGATGTATGCAGACGGCTTCTGCTCATATGTGGATATGAATGGCCTCACAACTGAGCTTTGTGGAAAAACAAGACCTATCCATTTTAGAGGTGTGCAGACAGTTGTCCTGAAGCTGTTTCACATTGTGACACCTGACCGTGCATACTTTGGACAGAAGGATGCACAGCAGCTTGCGGTCATAAAGCGTATGGTAAAGGATTTAAATGTTGACACAGAAATCATCGGCTGCCCAATCATCCGTGAGGAGGATGGACTGGCAAAGAGCTCAAGAAACACATATTTAAGTGAGGATGAAAGACAGGCAGCGCTTGTACTGAGCAGAAGCTTAAAAATCGGAAAGCAGCTCGTAGAGGATGGCGAAAAGAGTGCAAAAGCGATAAAGGATGCAATCACAGCAGAGATAAACAAGGAGCCGCTTGCAAGAATTGATTATGTAGATGTGGTTGATTTTGAAACAATTACACCGGTTGATGAGATTAAGGGAACAACACTCGTGGCAATTGCTGTCTATATCGGAAAGACAAGGCTGATTGACAATTTTATTGCGTAGACGGACAAGAAACGATTATTGAAAAGAGGTACAAACAATGAATTATACAATGCTTAAGGGCAAAATACACAGAGCGGTGGTCAAGCAGGCTGACTTAAACTACGTGGGAAGCATCACTGTAGATACAAAGCTGCTTGAGGCAGCAGGCATCTTGGAGTATGAGATGGTACAGATTGTCGATGTGGAAAACGGAAACAGATTCGAGACCTACACCATCGCCGGAGAGCCGGGCTCAGGCATGATATGCTTAAACGGCGCAGCCGCCAGACAGGTTGCAGTCGGTGACCATGTGATACTCATGTGCTATGCGCAGATGACACCGGAGGAAGCAAAGGAGCATCATCCGAAGGTTGTGTTTGTGGATGATGAAAACAAGATAGCGCGTGTGACAAATTATGAGAAGCATGGAAAGCTGACGGAGGATTTTATTTAACAATAGAAAAATCAAGTCTGCTGTAGTATAATAATTTATCGGGTAAAATATCATGTATTTATGCGGGAGGTAAATATGTACACAGCAGACGAAAAGAGATACGACACAATGAGATATAACAGATGCGGCAGGAGCGGACTTAAGCTTCCTGTTGTATCGCTTGGTCTATGGCACAATTTCGGTGATTTTTCATCGTATGACAACATGAAGCAGATGTGCTTCACAGCCTTTGACCATGGCATCACTCACTTTGACCTGGCAAACAACTATGGTCCTGAATACGGCAGCGCAGAGAAGCACTTCGGGCTTATCCTGAAGGAGCATCTGTCAGCATACCGCGATGAGCTCATCATCAGCTCAAAGGCAGGCTATGATATGTGGAAGGGACCGTACGGCAACTGGGGCAGCCGCAAGTATCTGATTGCAAGCCTTGATCAGAGCCTTAAGAGAATGGGACTCGACTATGTGGATATTTTCTATCATCACAGAATGGACCCTGAGACACCGCTTGAGGAAACAATGGGAGCACTCGACCAGATAGTAAAAAGCGGAAAAGCACTCTATGTCGGACTGTCAAATTATGACGGCGAGACCATGAAGAGAGCCTGCGAGATTCTTACTGATTTGAAATGTCCGTTTATCATCAACCAGAATTCATACAATATCTTCAACCGTACAATAGAGCAAAACGGCTTGAAGCAGGCAGCAAGAGAGTGTCAAAAGGGCATCATCTCCTTCAGCCCGCTCGCACAGGGCATGCTCACAGACCGTTACATAAACGGTATTCCGGAGGATAGCCGTATAAAGACAGACGGCCGCTTTTTAAATCAGGAAAAGCTCACTCCACACATCGAGCAGATTAAGAAGCTAAACGATATAGCCGCAAAACGTGGTGAGACACTAGCACAGATGGCTCTTAAGTGGGTGGTAAAGGATGATGACGTGACAAGCGTGCTTGTCGGCGCCTCAAAGCCACAGCAGATTCTTGAAAACTTAAAGGTTATGGAGGGCACAGGCTTCTCTGAGGAAGAGCTTAGGATGATTGATGAGATTGTGGGAGTGTAAAGATGAATCTGGTGATATAAATGGAATATATTGCGCATATAGAAGAAGAAAGAAAGCAAAGGCTTATTGATCATTTGGATGGAACTGCCAAATTAGCCGGAAAATTTGCAGAATCATTTGGAAAATATGAGTGGGGATATTGCATAGGTATGTTACATGATCTAGGTAAGTATTCCAAAGAATTTCAACATAAAATACAGTTTAATACGAATGACAGAGTAGACCATTCTACTGCTGGAATGAGATTATGTAATGAAAAAGGTGGATATTATTCTATATTACAATATGCTATTGCAGGACATCATTCTGGACTAATGGATTACTATAAGCTTGAAGAACGATATAGAAAATCAATATGTGATTATCAGGCATATAGACAGGAGGTAGAAATTCCACAAATAAAAAGTGATCCTTTTGAGAGCTGTAAAACACAAAATCCTCATTTTTCAATGGGGATTTTTATGAGGATGTTATATTCATGTCTTGTTGATGCGGACTTTCTTGAAACAGAAAGTTTTATGAAGAATAACCATGTGGAACGAACATCGGGTGAAGAAATGGCATCTTTATTAGCAAGACTGGAAAGACATATTGGTTCATGGTTAGAAAATGATGATCTTAATTCGATAAACGGTAGAAGAACTGAGATATTAAAAGCCTGTCTGATAGCAGGTGAGAATGATAGGGGATTGTTTCACCTGACTGTTCCAACAGGTGGTGGAAAAACAATTGCCTCATTGGCATTTGCGTTAAAGCATGCAGTCAGGCATCAAATGGAGCATATTATATATGTTATTCCATATACTAGCATTATAGAACAGAATGCTCAGGTGTTTCGTGAAATACTTGGGCAGGATAATGTTCTTGAGAATCATTGTAATGTCGATTATGGGGATTCTGAAGAATTAAAACCGATGCAGCTTGCCAGCGAAAACTGGGATAAACCTGTAATTGTCACGACTAATGTTCAATTTTTTGAATCATTATTCGCAAGCAGGTCATCTAAGTGTAGGAAAATTCATAATATTGCGAATTCTGTGGTTATATTTGATGAGGCACAAATGTTGCCATTGGAATATTTGAAACCATGCATTGCCATGATGGAAAATTTAATGGATTTCTATAGGACAAGTATTGTTTTATGTACGGCAACACAACCGGCCTTAGACAGTATATTTGATCAACACAGACGGTATATTGAATTATGCCCGAATATAAATGAGCAGTTTAAATTTTTTAAAAGAGTTATATACGAAAATCTTGGGATAATCGAATTTGATACTTTAATTGAAAGATTGAAGACTGAAAAAAGAGCACTGTGTATTGTTAATACAAAAAAATGTGCACAGCAGCTTTACGAACAGTTAAGTGGTGATGGTGTGTATCATTTATCAACAAGTATGTATCCTAAGCATCGTAAAAAGATACTTGCACAGATTAAAGAAAGAATGAGTGATAAATCAAAATCATGTGTGCTTATTTCAACAAGTTTGGTAGAGGCGGGAGTAGATCTTGATTTTAATTCAGTATATCGTCAAGTAGCAGGAGTAGATTCGGTAATACAGGCAGCAGGTAGATGCAACCGAGAAGGAATTGAGAAAAAAGAAAACAGTAAAGTTTATATTTTTGATATAAATGGAATGAAAACAGTGCCGGGACAAAGTCTGCAAAGCTCAATCACTAAAGGGTTATTGCAAGATTATCATGATATTTCTAATCTTGAATGCATTACAGAATATTTCAAAAGGCTATATCATTTTAGAGAAAATGATTTGGATAAAAAGAATATTATAGGCGAATTCAAGGATTGGAAATATAATTTTGAGACGGTATCAGAAAAATTTCATTTGATTGAGGAAAATACAAGAATTGTATTTATTCCGATAGAGCAGGAAGCTAAGGATTTATTATTTGAAATAAAAAATCAGGGTTATGGAAAAGCCAGAATGAGAAAGGCATCCCAGTACTGTGTTCAGATATATAATCAGCTTTTTGATACTTTGTATGGTGCTGGTATAATTAAGGAAATAACATCGGATATAGAGAATTTTTATGAATTGGTAGATGAAGAAATGTATACAGATGACAAGGGATTAAATTTGTCTGTGGAATCTGGAATGGATTTATATCTGTAATTTAAATGGCTGTGTGAATTATAAACACAGCCATTTATTTGCATTATTAAAAATATTATTATTTCAATCCACAGGATTAGCCTGACAAATGTAATTGTACAATATGAATTGAATTATTTCAATAAAATTTTAAATAAAAATTGAAAAGTGTTGATTAGTAATGTTTGAAGTAGTATTATTTAAAACATAAGAAGATAATGTACGTGAAATAAATTAGATAAAGGAGTAGGGTGATGATTTTATATCATGGAAGTAAAGAAATAGTAGAATTTCCTGAAATTAGAACAGCTCGTTATAACAAGGATTTTTATTTTGGGTTTTATTGCACACAGATGCCAGAGCAGGCAGTGAGATGGGCAACGAGATATGGAACGCGAGGCTATTTGAATAAATATGAATATACTGAAAATTCAAAGCTTAAGTATCTTGTATTTGAAAAAATGACAGAAGAATGGCTTGATTTTATTGTTGATTGCAGAAGAGGAATAGCGCACTCGTATGATATTGTTGAAGGACCTATGGCTGATGATACAATATATAATTATATACAGAATTATATTGATGGAAAGATAAGCAGAGCAGCTTTTTGGGAACTGGCGAAGTTTAATCATCCGACTCATCAAATAAGTTTTCATACGGTAAGTGCGCTTAGTACTTTGAGATATGTTGGAAATGAGGTTGTTTATGGCGATTAAAAATAATAATAATCTATTCTATACATGCAGTCTGATTGAATATATTGGCAGGCAGATTAAAAGGAAACGTTATGAGGTGGTTGATTTACTGACAAAAGAACGGATTAAACGTATATATAAATATGCAGATATTCTCCATTGCGAACCAATTGAAAAAGTTGCAGATGAGTTTATTACGGAATGCAGTATGAATAATGGAAATTATGATAATATACATGATTGTAAATATAGGATTCCGGATTACTGGGATATTGGCGAAGTATATGAGAGATTGATAGAGGATTGTTTTAGTGATGATGAGATACTTCATGGTATATGGAAAGTGTATCATTCGTGGATAAGTGACAAGATATCAAATTATAATACCGATTTTTATTATCAGCCACGAGACTACATTGCAGCTTGTTATGAGGAAGGAGATGTCCTGTAAATGGGAGTAGGTGTAAGAGTTAAGGTATGGGGAGATTATGCATTATTCTCACGACCGGAAATGAAGGTTGAGAGATGCTCATATGATGTTATGACTCCATCGGCAGCAAGGGGAATACTTGAGGCGATATATTGGCATCCGGGATTGAGTTGGGTGATTGATAAAATCTATGTGAAAAATCCAATCAGATTTACCAGTGTCAGAAGAAATGAGATAAAAAGTAAAGCTTCCGCAAATAATATATTACAGGTATATAATGGTGCGGATAAGCCTTTGTACATAAGTACAAAGGATGATATTGTACAGAGGGCATCTCTTATTTTGAAGGATGTGTCTTATGTTATAGAGGCACATTTTGAGATGACGGAAAAAGCAAATAATACAGATAATCCCGGGAAATTTAAGGATATTATGATGAGAAGACTTAAGCGTGGGGAATGTCATCATATGCCATATTTTGGCTGTCGTGAGTTTCCGGCAAATTTTTGCCTTTGTGAAGAGAAAAATATACATACATTTTATGATAATATTCCGGAGAAAGATTTGGGATTTATGCTATATGATATGGATTATAGTGATTGTGAAAGAGGCAATATTAGTCCAATATTTTTTAGAGCAGTGATGAAGCGTGGAGTAATAGATTTAAGGGACTGTGAGGTGATAAGATGATCTTACAGGCATTAGTGAAAGAATATGAGAATCTTGCAGAGAATAATCTGGTGCCGAAGAGAGGCTGGTGTCAGGCCAAGGTTTCTTATGCAATAGATTTAAATCCTAATGGGAAAATCAAAGAAATTTATCCACTAAAAACAGAACAGACTAGTGGAAAAAAGAAGGTTTTTCTTCCAGTTGCGAAGAGTGTTCCTGAAATGGTTACACGTTCATCGGGCGTGGCAGCTAATTTTCTCTGTGATAATGTAAAATACATGCTAGGGATTGATCAAAGCGGAACTAATGCAAGGGTGCAGGAGTGCTTTCAGGCAGCGAAGGAAAAACATTTAGCGTTGTTAAAGAATGTTGATGAGCCTATGGCAAATGCAATTTGTAATTTTTTTAATTTATGGAATCCAGAGACGGCTTATGATAATGCATGTGTAAGAGAAAAATCAGATGAATTAAATGAGGGTGGTAATGTCATCTTCTGTATGGGAAATGATTTCGCACAGGATAATGATACAATTAAAAAAATTTGGGACAACTATGTTGTACATCAGACAGAAAATACCAATGATGGTATTTGTCTTGCAACTGGTGAAAAAACGGAGATAGCAAGAATTCATCGTGGAATAAAAGGTGTTCCAGGAGCACAGACAAGTGGAGCTGCTTTGGTTTCGTTTAATGCACCTGCATTTGAATCTTATGGCAAGGAACAGAGCTATAATGCACCTGTAGGAAAATATGCAGAGTTTGCATATACAACTGCATTGAATTATTTGTTGAGTAATAGGGATAAGACATTTCAATTAGGTGATTCCATGGTGGTTTATTGGGCTGAAAATGGCATGGAAGAATATCAGAAAACATTTAGTTTTGTTATGAATCCTCATATAGATAATGAGGAACAGCTTCAAAGAATATTTGACAGCTTGAAAAAATCAAGATATGTGGATGTAGATAATGTTCAGATGGACTTTGAGCAGTCATTTTATATTTTATGCCTTGCACCGAATGCTGCGAGGTTATCTGTTCGTTTCTTTTATCAAAACACATTTGGTGATTTTTTAAAAAATATAAAAGAACATTATAAACGGTTGGATATTGTGAAACCGTTGTGGGTGGAAAAGAAATATCTGAGCGTATATGAATTGTTAAGAGAGACTGTCAATCCTAATTCAAAGGATAAGACTCCAATCCCTAATATGTCTGCAATGGTACTTCAAAGTATTTTATCGGGAAACAGATATCCTGCAAGTCTTTATACAGACACTGTTATCAGAATACGATCTGAGCAGGGAAATGTTACATGGGGAAGAGCTTCAATTATCAAGGCTTATTTAATAAAAAATTATTCATGGAAGGAAGGAGAAAACTACATGGGATTAGAAGAAACATGCAATGACACTGCATACATATTGGGAAGATTATTTTCAGTTTTGGAGTCAATCCAAAAGGAGGCGAATCAGGGAATAAATGCTACAATTAAAGACAGGTATTTTAATTCAGCATGCGCTACGCCTGCATCTGTTTTTCCAATTTTATTTAAATTAGAAAATAGTCATATAAAAAAACTTGAGCGTGAAAAAGGTAGCGGTTCTAAGATTTTTTATGAAAAAATAATAGGAAACCTTATGAAAAAATTAGTATTATTTCCACGGAGTTTGTCTTTAGAAGAACAAGGAAAATTCATGTTGGGATATTATCATCAGACACAAAAGAAGTATGAAAAAAAGGAGGACAAATAAATGGGAGAGGTTATTAAAAACAGATATGAGTTTGTTGTTTTATTTGATGTTGAAAATGGAAATCCTAACGGGGATCCTGACGCTGGCAATATGCCAAGAATTGATCCGGAAAGTGGCTTAGGAATTGTAACTGATGTATGCTTAAAACGTAAGATCCGAAATTACATAGAGACTGTGAAGGAGGACGAAGATGGATATAAAATTTATATCAAGGAGAATGTTCCTCTTAACAGAAGTGACAGGGAGGCATGCAAAAGTCTTGGTATAAATGATGATGAAGATAAAAAGGTTACAGAAGCATTAAAAAAACTAAAAAAGTCAGATAAGGATGCAGATATAAAATTAAGGGATTATATGTGCAGAAATTTTTATGATATTCGTGCATTTGGCGCTGTAATGACGACTTTTGTTAAAGCTTCATTGAATTGTGGGCAGGTAAGAGGTCCTGTACAGCTTGGATTTGCAAGAAGTATTGATCCTGTTATTAGTCAGGAGGTAACTATTACGAGAGTTGCCATTACAACAGAAAAAGATGCTGAGAATAAGAGTAACGAGATGGGAAGAAAGAGTATTGTTCCATATGGCTTGTATCGTGTAGAAGGTTATATTTCAGCAAATCTTGCAAGAAAAGTTACTGGATTTTCTGAGGAAGATCTAGAATTGTTATGGAATGCAATAATAAATATGTTTGAAAATGACCATTCTGCTGCAAGAGGAAAGATGGCAGTTCGTGAGCTTATTGTTTTTAAGCATAGTAAAGAGCTTGGTGACTGTCCTGCTTATAAATTATTTGATGCAGTTAAAGTGCAGAAAAATGATGATATACAATATCCAAGAAAATATCAGGATTATACAGTTACTATTAATGATGATGAGATACCGGATACGGTAGAAGTGAAAAGGATGATTTAATGGAATATTCTCAAGATGATTATCTGATGATTTCTGGAATACAGCATTTTAAATTTTGCAGAAGACAATGGGCGCTTATTCATGTTGAGCAGCAGTGGGCTGAAAATGAACATACTGTTATTGGCGAACTTATGCATAAAAAAGCGCATGATCCATATCTGACAGAAAAGAGAAAAGATATTCTGGTTGTCAGAGCTCTTCCTGTATCCTCAAGAAGCATGGGTGTGAGTGGGGAGTGTGATATTGTTGAATTTCACAAATGTGAAGATGGAGTGAAGCTCTATGGACATCGTGGAACCTATTCATTATATCCAATTGAGTACAAAAAGGGGAAACCCAAAGCGTCAAACGAAGATGAACTTCAGCTAATGGCGCAGGCTATGTGTCTGGAAGAAATGTTTTCAACAAAAATAACGGAGGGTGCTATATTTTATGGTGAGACAAGAAGACGCAAACCGATAGTGTTTACAGATGAACTTCGGGATGAAGTGAAAAAAATATTTGGAGAAATGCATGATTATTATGATCGAAATTATACACCTAAGGTCAAAACGTCGAAAAGGTGTGTATCTTGCTCTTTAAAAGATATTTGTATGCCAAAGATTGATAAAAGTGGTTCGGTGAAATCGTATATCAATAAGATGCTGGGGGAAACGTTATGAAGAAATTATTGAATACATTGTATGTTACATCGGAAAATAGTTATCTGGGGTTGGATGGAGAAAATGTTGTTGTATATGATGATAAAAATGAAATAGGCAGATTACCTTTACACAATCTCGAAGCAATAATTTCATTTGGATATAGAGGAACAAGTCCGGCATTAATGGGAGCTTGTGCGGATAGAAATATTTCTCTTTGTTATCTGACACCACAGGGAAAATTTCTTGCAAGAGTTTCAGGCAAAGTTAAGGGGAATGTCGTGCTAAGGAAACAACAATTCCAAAGCAGTAGTGAAGATATAAAGTGCCTGGAAATCGCAAAAAACTGTATTCTTGGAAAAGTGTATAATTCAAGATGGGTTCTAGAAAGAGCAATTAGAGATCATTCAATGCAGATAGATGTGGATAAGGTAAAAAAAGCATCTATAAAACTGAAAGAATTTCTTGATTATATCCAAAATTCACAGTCTATGAATCAGTTAAGAGGATATGAAGGTGAAGCAGCAAGTATATATTTTGGCGTATTTGATGAGTTGATTTTACAACAAAAGAAAGATTTTTTCTTTCAAGGGAGAAATCGGCGTCCGCCTCTTGATAATGTAAATGCAATGTTGTCGTTTACGTATACATTGCTTACAACTCAAATTACATCAGCGCTAGAGGTTGTAGGGTTAGATCCCTATGTTGGTTACATGCACACGGAACGTCCCGGTAGAGTATCACTTTCATTAGATCTTATAGAAGAATTGCGAGCAGTCATGGCTGATAGATTTGTTTTATCATTGATTAATAAAAAGATTGTAAATGGCAAGAGTTTTACAAAAAAAGAAAACGGTGCTGTATTGATGGATACAGATATTCGTAAAAAATTACTATCAGAATGGCAAAACAAGAAAAAGGAGATTATTACACACCCATATCTTAATGAAAAGGTGGAATGGGGAATGGTTCCATTTGTACAGGCAATGCTGTTGGCAAGATATTTAAGGGGAGATTTGGATGAGTACCCTGTATTTTTATGGAAATGAGGTGATGGCGTGCTTGTATTGATTACATATGATGTGAATACTGAAACTGCTGAAGGAAAAACCAGGTTGAGAAAAGTAGCTAAACAATGTGTAAATTATGGGCGAAGAGTTCAGAATTCTGTGTTTGAATGTATACTAGATAATGCTCAATGTGTGATGCTAAAGGCCATATTAACGGATCTTATTGATAAAGATGTGGATAGTCTCAGATTCTATTATTTAGGAAATCGTTATCAGACGAAGATAGAACATGTTGGTGTTGACCGTGGGATTCCTGCTGATCAGACATTGATATTATAAAATGTGGTGCGAAAGATAAGTAAACATGAATGTACCGGTTGTCTCGCACCTGAAATTACTTGTAAATTTGTACAATAAAATGAATAATAGGTTTTTGGTTTTACTTGTTATTTATCTTATTATATATTTATTGTCGGTATTGTATAAAAATAAACAAATTTTTTGTGCAATATTGCTGTCGCTCCTCTCGTGGGAGCGTGGATTGAAATTACCATTGCATTATTGATAATCGAAACAAACACGGTCGCTCCTCTCGTGGGAGCGTGGATTGAAATTGAGCATTGACCGCCCTCATCTGTTCCTCTGTCGGTTTGGTCGCTCCTCTCGTGGGAGCGTGGATTGAAATACTAATGCTGTTAATAAGGGACTGATCGGGCAAAAGTCGCTCCTCTCGTGGGAGCGTGGATTGAAATCACGTTGCTATTGATTGGAACTGTCTGCGATGCACGTCGCTCCTCTCGTGGGAGCGTGGATTGAAATAAAGCGGCCTGTGCATCAGGGCAGGAGAAAACAGTCGCTCCTCTCGTGGGAGCGTGGATTGAAATTTGAAATTTATTTGAATTTCAGCGTTACATTTCGTCGCTCCTCTCGTGGGAGCGTGGATTGAAATTTTTTCTACCATCTGCTGATTTTCTTCTGTAACTTCGTCGCTCCTCTCGTGGGAGCGTGGATTGAAATGAGCATAAACGGAACGAATGTGACACAGTCTGTTGACCGTCGCTCCTCTCGTGGGAGCGTGGATTGAAATAACAAAGGCGACCGGAGCAAATTCAGAGCAGTCAGTCGCTCCTCTCGTGGGAGCGTGGATTGAAATTACACAGAATTAAACTCAATGCTTGACCGAAAGCGTCGCTCCTCTCGTGGGAGCGTGGATTGAAATTTTTGTGAAAATGCCATCTGATAAGCAGTTGAACGTCGCTCCTCTCGTGGGAGCGTGGATTGAAATATTATGTCAGTGATAGATGATTCCGGAGATAAGGTCGCTCCTCTCGTGGGAGCGTGGATTGAAATTTCCTCGATGCTCTCTGCTGTTTGTGTCATTGTCGTCGCTCCTCTCGTGGGAGCGTGGATTGAAATACATGACACAAGGCGAACGAATCAGAGAAGTACGTCGCTCCTCTCGTGGGAGCGTGGATTGAAATATTCATTCCGTCCTCAAGGGTGGATGAACACATCAGTCGCTCCTCTCGTGGGAGCGTGGATTGAAATTCAAATATTCCATCTGTGTTTTTGAATCGGTTCGGGTCGCTCCTCTCGTGGGAGCGTGGATTGAAATTTGTCAAGTATGCTGTTTAATTTGTTGTAAAACTGTCGCTCCTCTCGTGGGAGCGTGGATTGAAATCTCTGCGACGGTTCAATCTCCATTGTGAATGATGGTCGCTCCTCTCGTGGGAGCGTGGATTGAAATTTTGATACAAGTGTGACCGTGTCTCCGATTCCAGTCGCTCCTCTCGTGGGAGCGTGGATTGAAATCGATGCGTTCCGTTGATACCGAATAAACCTGCTCACACGTCGCTCCTCTCGTGGGAGCGTGGATTGAAATACCTTGACCGCTCCTAGTGGTATGCTGTCCGCTGCGTCGCTCCTCTCGTGGGAGCGTGGATTGAAATCTCTGCTTTGAGCAGATTCCGAAAAAGATTGCGAGTCGCTCCTCTCGTGGGAGCGTGGATTGAAATCTGCAAACACCATTCTATCATAAAACCGTGCTTTGTCGCTCCTCTCGTGGGAGCGTGGATTGAAATAAACCCATACGGGAACGCTGCTCCCTCCAACTCGTCGCTCCTCTCGTGGGAGCGTGGATTGAAATTCTGCTGCTGCGACTTTTTCCGATACAGTCTTTGTCGCTCCTCTCGTGGGAGCGTGGATTGAAATGTTTATTTGTTACCATTTCCGCATCTACCTTTGAGTCGCTCCTCTCGTGGGAGCGTGGATTGAAATATTTGTGATTGATAACTGCTCGAATCTGCCGATGTCGCTCCTCTCGTGGGAGCGTGGATTGAAATGCTATCTTGGTTACAGCATACCCAACCTTGCGATGTCGCTCCTCTCGTGGGAGCGTGGATTGAAATCTATTTAAATGATGTAATGCTTGGGAAGATTGAGTCGCTCCTCTCGTGGGAGCGTGGATTGAAATATTATTGCCAACGAACATAGCACCGACAGGGGATTGTCGCTCCTCTCGTGGGAGCGTGGATTGAAATAGCTAGTAAAGGCCCCATTGATTGGGATAACGTGTCGCTCCTCTCGTGGGAGCGTGGATTGAAATGGTCTGACATTACCAAAGGTGGCGCAATGCCTTGTCGCTCCTCTCGTGGGAGCGTGGATTGAAATAACCGATAATGAATGGTCTTTGTGCCCGTGCGAAAGTCGCTCCTCTCGTGGGAGCGTGGATTGAAATCTTTATATTATCCATTTAATACACCTCTCTCTAGTCGCTCCTCTCGTGGGAGCGTGGATTGAAATATTATCAAGTGACAGCAAGGAATTCAAACAGGCTGTCGCTCCTCTCGTGGGAGCGTGGATTGAAATCTTGCCACTAATAAGCGCGGTAACATCGTCACACGCGTCGCTCCTCTCGTGGGAGCGTGGATTGAAATGGCTCAAATCGGCTCTAAAAATCAACAGACGATAAGTCGCTCCTCTCGTGGGAGCGTGGATTGAAATCATTGAGCAGATTGTAAACATTATCAATCTTGCGTCGCTCCTCTCGTGGGAGCGTGGATTGAAATACAGGATAGGCAGAACGCACTTCTGACTACTACGTCGCTCCTCTCGTGGGAGCGTGGATTGAAATACTTGATACTTGTATTATACAGAAATTAAGCACTAGTCGCTCCTCTCGTGGGAGCGTGGATTGAAATCACTACTCCGATAGCAATACCAACGATGCCTGCGCAGTCGCTCCTCTCGTGGGAGCGTGGATTGAAATAACAGAGGACAAAGAGCATAAAATGAAAGCCCTTGTCGCTCCTCTCGTGGGAGCGTGGATTGAAATAACTTTATTATTAGCACTTTTCCAGTCAATCCATGTCGCTCCTCTCGTGGGAGCGTGGATTGAAATTATAGCCCTCTCGAAGTCCTCCCGATAGAGCTGAAGTCGCTCCTCTCGTGGGAGCGTGGATTGAAATAATAGCCCTCAAAGCCTTGTAAATCAAGGGATTAGAGTCGCTCCTCTCGTGGGAGCGTGGATTGAAATTGTCACAAGACATGGAATAGTAAGCAGCAGTCCCAGTCGCTCCTCTCGTGGGAGCGTGGATTGAAATGGAGAGGCAGTAGTACCGGTAGCGGTTACGGCGTCGCTCCTCTCGTGGGAGCGTGGATTGAAATATACATCTTTTGACGGCTTCGCGATTTTTCTGCGTCGCTCCTCTCGTGGGAGCGTGGATTGAAATGCTCTCACGATTGAAGATATACACATGGACGAGGTCGCTCCTCTCGTGGGAGCGTGGATTGAAATTTTTGTAATTTCTTCTTGGCTTAAAGGCTCTAAGGGTCGCTCCTCTCGTGGGAGCGTGGATTGAAATAGTTCACAGGAGGCGGCAAAGGGCGCGGCTACAGTCGCTCCTCTCGTGGGAGCGTGGATTGAAATCAACCATAGTTAAGATTGCTGTAGGACCCGCCTGGTCGCTCCTCTCGTGGGAGCGTGGATTGAAATAGGAACACTGCCTAAAGGTACAGAAGAGAGCACAGTCGCTCCTCTCGTGGGAGCGTGGATTGAAATACAAAACAGAGTCAATGATAAGAACCGGAAAGGGTCGCTCCTCTCGTGGGAGCGTGGATTGAAATAAGGAGTCTTGGACAGAAAGAATTGTATGTGGATTTGTCGCTCCTCTCGTGGGAGCGTGGATTGAAATCTTTTTGAGTCAATAAAAGGAACTGATTGAAACGTCGCTCCTCTCGTGGGAGCGTGGATTGAAATATATTATTTTGTTTGGTGCTCATCGTGTAACTTGTCGCTCCTCTCGTGGGAGCGTGGATTGAAATGCAGCATTAAGCCCACGGCAGCAGGAAACGATCCTGGTCGCTCCTCTCGTGGGAGCGTGGATTGAAATACAACAGAAGAATGCGAAGCGGATGCAGGCACAGTCGCTCCTCTCGTGGGAGCGTGGATTGAAATAATTTTATATCTCATATATTTACACCTCTTTAAGTCGCTCCTCTCGTGGGAGCGTGGATTGAAATAGCTATACAAAGAGGTTTTGACAATCAGGCAGTGTCGCTCCTCTCGTGGGAGCGTGGATTGAAATAATGTCATGTCGGCTATCGGCATTAATTTTGATTGGGTCGCTCCTCTCGTGGGAGCGTGGATTGAAATCGGACATAACGCACAAAAATTTAATTGTATGTTGTCGCTCCTCTCGTGGGAGCGTGGATTGAAATAACAACATTACAGCACTGCGATATAGAAGCATTGGTCGCTCCTCTCGTGGGAGCGTGGATTGAAATCCTTGCATAAGGTTTGAAAATCAGATAATGCTGTGGTCGCTCCTCTCGTGGGAGCGTGGATTGAAATTAAGTTCTGCGATTGTTAATTTTCTCATGGTTTGTCGCTCCTCTCGTGGGAGCGTGGATTGAAATATTAAATGGAAAGATATATTACAGGGAAAACTCAGTCGCTCCTCTCGTGGGAGCGTGGATTGAAATCCAAAAACAAGCCCTCGATGGTTGCAGAGAATGGTCGCTCCTCTCGTGGGAGCGTGGATTGAAATCAACGTATCATCAAACATCATCAAGCCATTAGAGTCGCTCCTCTCGTGGGAGCGTGGATTGAAATCCAGCTACATCCGGAATATCAATATTAGGAATTGTCGCTCCTCTCGTGGGAGCGTGGATTGAAATTACTGATCCACCACAATCAATTTTATTTACATCTCCGTCGCTCCTCTCGTGGGAGCGTGGATTGAAATTCCTGGCTATCTTATGGGCTGGAGCGTGCCGACGAGGTCGCTCCTCTCGTGGGAGCGTGGATTGAAATCTTTTGGTAAGAGCAAATGTTAGATTTTGGATATTGTCGCTCCTCTCGTGGGAGCGTGGATTGAAATTAACGCTTATAAGTGGCAAAGAATACCGCCGGACGGGTCGCTCCTCTCGTGGGAGCGTGGATTGAAATTTAATCAGGGTGGCAAGGTAACAAGCCACTTTGGTCGCTCCTCTCGTGGGAGCGTGGATTGAAATATAGCCACCATGCCGGTCTCGTCTGATGTCATAGTCGCTCCTCTCGTGGGAGCGTGGATTGAAATAATGTACGACTTAAACTCATCTGGAATATAATTGTCGCTCCTCTCGTGGGAGCGTGGATTGAAATCAATGCTTAACTTATATTCCGTGGCTTTTAACGACGTCGCGCCTCTCGTGGGAGCGTGGATTGAAATTACTTCCTGCACCTCTTGATAGCCATCACCCATTGTCGCTCCTCTCGTGGGAGCGTGTATTGAAATTCTTTAGCTGTTCCCACTGTTCCGGCGTTATGTGTCGCTCCTCTCGTGGGAGCGTGTATTGAAATCAGTGTCACCTCAAAGGTGTAGTCCCCGGTGAAGTCGCTCCTCTCGTGGGAGCGTGGATTGAAATATGGCATAAAAGCCGTCACAAAGTCCGTTGGAAATGGTCGCTCCTCTCGTGGGAGCGTGGATTGAAATTGAAGAACCTGAATACGAACGATTGTGTAATATGGTCGCTCCTCTCGTGGGAACGTGGATTGAAATTCTGCAAGGTTAGTGGCTGTGCCTGTACCTGCCGTCGTTCCTCTCGTGGGAGTGTGAATTGAAATATCAGCATATGAATCTATACACAATCATAATATGCTGCGTTATTGTAGAATTAGTAGTTAAGTCTATTTTTATAGCAATAACGTTGCTTATCAATAATACAATAGATAAATATTGTTGCAAACCAGTAAATAGCAGGTATAATATAGAGTAACATATTAACAGGGAGGCATATTCATTGGGCATTTACGTTAATCCGACAGGAAGATCGTTTGAGCTTGCGATAAATTCAGAGATTTTTGTTGACAAAAGCGGTCTGATTAAAGAAACGAATAAGTGTATAAATACATTACAAAGGTATATGTGTGTAAGCCGTCCAAGGCGATTCGGAAAGTCAATGGCCATGGATATGCTTTCAGCATATTATGGTCGAAAGACTGATGCAGAAAATTTATTTAAAGGCCTTAAAATAAGTCATGATGAGTCGTATGACAGACATATTAACAAGTATGATGTACTCAAAATTAATATGCAGGACTTTTTGAGTGTTACACACAGTGTTGATGATATGCTTAAAATGTTGTGCGAATACATTACGGATGATTTTTCAATAGAGTGTAAGGATATTATTTTTCGGGACAAGTCAAATATTGTGAGAGTAATGCAGGATGTTTTTATGTCTACAGGCAGGCCGTTTGTGATTCTTATTGATGAATGGGATTGTCTGTTTAGAGAATTTACGCAGGATAAAGAAGCGCAGAAGAAATACCTTGATTTTTTGAGAGGCTGGCTTAAGGATAAAGACTATATAGCGCTTGCATACATGACAGGTATACTGCCGATTAAAAAATATGGTTCACATTCTGCTCTTAATATGTTCACGGAATATTCCATGACAGATATGGGAGCTTTGGCAGAGTACTTTGGCTTTACAGATGATGAGGTCAGAGAATTGTGTGACAGATATGATATGGACTTTGAAGAGGCAAGGGCATGGTACAATGGATATAAGCTCGTGTCCCATAGCAAATATGGAGTAAAGAAATATGCGATGTACAGTCCGAAGTCTGTAGTAGAAGCCATGCTAAAGCATAAATTTGGTACTTATTGGAATCAGACTGAAACTTACGAGGCTCTCAAGGTTTATATTCAAATGAATATGGATGGTCTAAAAGATGCCGTGATTAAAATGCTTGCCGGTGAAAGTGAGAAAATAAATACAGGCACATTTGAAAATGACATGACATCATTTGCCACAAAGGATGATGTGCTTACACTTTTAGTACATCTTGGCTACCTGACATATGATAGTGAGACGGAAGAGGTTTCAATTCCAAATCGAGAGGTGTCAAAGGAATATCTTAATGCAATTAGTACAATGGATTGGGATGAAGTATCAAAATCAATAAAAGCATCACAAAAATTGCTTGAGAGTTTGTGGAATATGAATGGTGCTGCGGTTGCTGACGGAATTGATAAGGCACATAATGAGATATCTATTTTACGGTATAATGATGAGAATTCTTTAAGCTGTACAATTAATTTGGCATTTTATTCGGCCAGGGAGTATTACTCAATAGTTCGTGAATTACCAACAGGAAAAGGCTTTGCTGATGTATGCTTTATTCCAAGAGTGAGTCATTTGGATAAGCCGGCAGTTGTTATTGAATTGAAATATGATAAGAATGTTGATGGCGCCATTTCACAGATAAAGTCGAGACAGTATGTGGAAGCCTTGAAGGATTATAAGGGTAATTTGCTTCTTGTTGGAATAAATTACGATAAAAAGACAAAAGAACATCAATGTGTGATTGAAAAATGGAAGCTGTAAAGGTGAAATTAGCAGGGAGTATAGCAACAATTAATGCTATACTCCCTGCT
>ULWS01015405.1_pt1 | contig 18577 bp, 13 predicted proteins | sample 1960591 | NCBI WGS metagenome assembly ULWS01 (sample SAMEA4835818, study PRJEB28245) | human gut metagenome | biome: gut microbiome; material: fecal sample | place: Denmark | collected 2008
GACCTTTTTCACTTCATATCCTCTCGCCTGTAAAACTTCCAGATCTCTTGCCAGACTGGTCGGCTTGCAGGAAATATAAACCATCTGAGGCACATTGTAACGAATGATTTTTTCCAAAGCTTTTGGATTGATTCCGTCCCTTGGTGGATCAAGTACAATATAATCCGGCTTTTCTTCAATGCTGTCAATGACTTTGAGCACATCCCCTGCGATAAACTCGCAGTTATGTAAACCATTTAACTGTGCATTCTCTTTGGCAGCTTCCACTGCTTCCTCAATGATCTCCACACCGATCACTTTTTTGGCTACCGGAGAAAGCATCTGTGCGATCGTTCCAGTTCCGGAATACAGATCAAATACAATTTTACCATGTTCCGCAATATCTGCGTCTGTTCCGCTTGGAAGTGCATCTCCGATAAACTCTCTGGCAGTCTGATATAGCACCTCTGCACCCAGGGAATTTGTCTGGAAAAAGGAAAATGGTGTGATCTTAAAGCGAAGCCCTAACAATTCCTCGTAAAAGAAATCCTGTCCATATAAAACATCCGTGCCTTCATTCGTCACGGTATCTGCCACATTGTCATTTCTCGTATGCAGAATACCTGTCATGATACCTTTGTAATCCGCTGCAAGAAGAGCAGCTTTCCAGCCCTCTAATAATTCCTCTTCCGTTCCTGCAAATGCGTTTTCCTGTGCATTGTTCAACGTACTTTCAACTTCATCTATCTGTGCTGCGGCAATTCCCGGAAAATCCGTCTGCGTTGTAGTCACCAGATCTACTAATATTTCCCCTGTTTTGACTGCCTTACGGACAAGCAGATGTCTCAAATATCCGGTGTGACGCAGTTTATGGTAATAGGTGATATTTTTTTCACGAAAATAAGCAAGTGTGACAGACAGAATCTTTCTGAAATCCTCATCCACGATCTGGCAGTTTTCCACCGTCACAATATCATAAAAGCTTCCACGCTTATGCATGCCAAGTGCTAATGGTCCATCCTTAAATTCATCCCCAAAGGAAAATTCCATTTTATTGCGGTATCCGGTCTGCCTTGGACTTTCCTTGATTCCCAGAAACTGGTAATCCCGGTTTTCCTGATCGATCACATCATCCATTAATTTTTTTACCTGTTCTGCTTTCATCTCAAGCTGCCTGTCGTATGGAAGTGTCTGATAAGTACATCCTCCACATTCCCCGGCATGGACACATCCTGTTTTGTCCCCTTCCAGCGGTGACTTTTCCAATACCTCTAAAAGTCTGCCCTCTGCTTTTCCCTTGCGGATTTTATTGATGGAAGCAGACACTTTCTGTCCCGGTATCGTATTTTTTACAATAACCTGTCTGCCATCCTCTGTTCTGATAATTCCCTTATTTGGAAAGTCTACGCGCTCGATCACGCCTTCTATGATTTGTCCTTTTTTCATAAATTCCTCGCATTTTTATTTCATCAACTATAAAATTGTCCATGATTCCATTGACATTTTATTAACTTCACAGTTTTCTATTTCTTTTATCTGTTACACAAGAAAAAAGGGCTGCATCCGCAGCCCTCCAGATTATTTTTATTCTTCTTCTTTTTTCTCTGCTGGTTTTGCCGGCTCTTCTTCGTCCTCTTCATCTTCAAAGAAATCGTCATCATAATCATCTTCAAAATCGTCTTCAAAGTCTTCCAGATAATCTGGTGTAAAGAAACGATATACGCCATATACTGCTGCTGCAACTGCTGCAATAATACCGATGATTGCAAAAATCCATACAACCTTTGATGTTTTCTTTTCTTCTGCTTCTTTTTTGTTTAATAATTCATTCAACTTTGTCATATTGATCAGCTCCTCTTTCTTATTGAGTAAGTCGTTTAACTTTGTCGTATTGATGAAATCTTCCACCTTGTTCATAGTGTTCCGCTCCTTCTCTAATTTATACTTTTTAGGATATGCAAAACCTAAACGCAATACACACCAGAAAAATCTACGTGCACCGCTCATTGCTTACGCTCATTATATCATATCCTTTACTTTTCGAATATAAAAAATTTACATTTTTCAAAAATTTTATATATTTTTTAGAGTTTCGGATACACAAACGTCCCTGCTTACAAATAGAATCAGATACGCTTTAATTTTGCAAAAGAGGCAAACATTTTTTTCACACCATATCCTTCGAAATCCACGGTCACCTCGTAATCTCTTCCGCCATCCATGATGTTTTTCACAACTCCTCTGCCAAACTTGATATGCGATACGGTGTCCCCGATACCATAGTCAAGCTCTGACTTTACAACACCCTTTGTGACAAGTGCCTTTGCCTGCATACTCTGTCCGGAAGGCTGCTGGCGCAGTGTTGTTCTTTTCGGTCTTGCTGTTGTCTGGTTCTGTAAAAAAGATGGGAAACTGCTCTCTTTTCCAAAAGAAGATTCTCTTGCAGATGCCGGCTTTCTCAGTTCACTGTCCAACAGTTCAGACGGAATCTCCCGAACAAACCGCGATACTTTATTATATTGCGTTTCGCCACGAATCATACGTTGTCTTGCACAGGTAATTGTAAGTTCTTCTTTGGCTCTCGTGATCCCCACATAAGCCAAGCGTCGCTCCTCTTCGAGATCCTCAGAAGAACTGTCCGAAGTGATGGACATATAACTTGGGAACAATCCATCCTCCATTCCGGCAAGGTAAACTTTCGGGAACTCCAGACCTTTTGCACTATGTAATGTCATTAAAACAACATAATCACTGCCCTCATCGAGACTGTCGATGTCTGCAACCAGTGCCACTTCCTCTAAAAAACCACTGAGTGTCGGATGTTCCTCGCCTTCCTCGTAAGCAACCACTTTGCTGATCAACTCATCGATATTCTCAATACGCGCCTTTGCCTCTTCGGTATCTTCCGCTTCCAATTCTTTCACATATCCGGTTTCGTCTATAATCTCCTGCAAAAGTTCAGAAACGCTGATAATCTCTACTTTACTGCGCATCACCTGAATAAAATTCACAAATGGCTTGATCTTTGCAGCACTCTTGCCGAGTGTCGGAATATCGTCTGCCATTTTCAATGCATTATAAAAACTGATATCTGCCGCAGCCGCATAATCTGCCACACGATTTAAGGTTGTTGCACCGATTCCACGTTTTGGCACATTAATGATCCTGCGGACAGCAAGATCATCTCTTGCATTATCGATCGTTTTCAAATAGGCAAGCAGGTCTTTGATCTCTTTTCTTGCATAGAAGTTCACGCCGCCGACAATCTTATATGGAATATTGGATACGATAAATTTTTCCTCAAAAAGACGGGACTGTGCGTTTGTGCGGTAGAGAACAGCACAGTCACCGTAATGATATCTGCCGTCCTTCACACAGGCATTGATATCCTTTGCGACATACTCTGCCTCTTCATAGCCTGTCTCAAACTGCTTGAAACCGATCTTTTTCCCCTCTTCATTGTCTGTCCAGAGTGTCTTTCTTTTTCGTCCCATATTGTTGGAGATCACTCCGTTTGCAGCATTTAAAATATTCTGTGTAGAACGGTAATTCTGTTCCAGTTTTATCGTCACTGCCTCCGGAAAATGTTTTTCAAAATTCAGAATATTATAAATATTGGCGCCGCGGAACTTATAGATAGACTGGTCATCATCACCAACGACACACAGGTTCTTATACTTTCTGGCAAGAATACTGATCAGTTCAAACTGTGCCGTATTCGTATCCTGATACTCGTCCACCATAATATAGCGGAAGCGTTCCTGATAGTAGTCTAACACCTGATCATCCGTTTTAAACAATTCAACCGTCTTTACGATCAGATCATCAAAATCAAGCGCATTATTCCGCCGCAGTGCATCCTGATACTCCCTATAAATCTCTGCCTGTTTCCGTTTTGCGAAATCCCCGGAAGCAGCCGCCCGGAGAGAAAATTCCTGTGGATCTACCAGCTCATCTTTTGCCTTGGAAATCGCAGCAAGCAGACTTCGCTCTTTGTAAATCTTAGTATCCACATTCAGACGTTTACAGATATCCTTCATCAGTGTCTTCTGATCATCGGAATCATAGATTGTAAAATTAGTGTCAAACCCGATGCGGTCAATATGACGTCTTAAAATGCGCACACAGGTAGAATGGAACGTTGATACCCAGATGCTCTCAGAGCCATATCCCACAAGCTGGTCGATCCTCTCACGCATCTCACCTGCCGCTTTATTCGTAAAGGTGATCGCCATAATATTGTATGGATTCACACCCTTTTCTTCGATCAGATAAGCGGTGCGATGTGTCAGGACACGCGTTTTTCCGGAACCCGCACCCGCTAAGATCAGAACCGGTCCCTCCGTGTGAAATACCGCTTCTCTCTGCTGTTCGTTCAATGTATCATAAATACTCATAGAAATCTCCATTTTCGTTGTTGTTTGTAATATTCAATCCCTTTTTTATTACAATATCATATTCCCATCTATTGTAACACATTATCCCTGCTTATGAACAGTAAAATCGAACATATTTTCTTTTTTTAACAATAAAAAATAACCGTCCAGCTCCTGAGAAAAGTTGACGGTTATTTTAACATTGATTTTTCGCCGGAGTAGATAGCTCACACCTATCTATCGGCTTTCCTGTTAAGTGCATTATATGACAAACATATATTTTTGTCAAATACACCCGTCTCTTTTTTTACTTTTGCGTCAGAAAAAATCTACGACCGTCCACATTCAAATTCATACAATTAAATTCAATTGTATCTTGTCATCTAGTTTTCAATACTATATAATCTGATGTAGAGAATACGATTAAACCAGTAAGAATAAAAGCAGGTAGAAAAATGAATACAAAACAATTTTTAAGTGATATATTAGATGAATTTAACAGAATCGACTATGTAAAACCGGAAGATATCCCAAATATCGATCTTTATATGGATCAGGTGACAACTTTCATGGATTCCCAGCTTGCCACCTCCAAACGGCATGAGGATGATAAGATTCTGACAAAGACCATGATCAACAATTATGCGAAAAACGATCTTCTTCCTCCTCCAGAAAAGAAAAAATATTCCAAAGAACATGTGCTGACTTTGATTTTTATCTACTATTTCAAGAGTATCTTAAGTATCAGTGACATCCAGAGTATTTTAAATCCGATCACGGACAAGTATTTTGGAAAAGGCAGTTCTGAGATGAGTCTTGAGGATATCTATAAAGAAGTATTCGGTTTAGAGCATCAGGAAACCTTAAATATCATGAAAGACCTTGCAAAAAAGTTTAACACCTCCATGAAAACTTTTGAGGGAATGGAAGGTGAGGACGCGGAGCTTTTAAGGACATTCAGCTTTATCTGTATGTTAAGCTATGATGTCTACCTGAAAAAAACAATTATCGAGCGCATTGTCGATCAGATGTTGCACGAAGAAAAAGATCCTTCCAAAAAGGAAAAATAAAACCCGGTGCTGAATGGAACACTGTCTATACCAGACATGATCCGTGCAGCTCCGGGTTTTTCTTTTTTTCCGGGTTTTCCTATTCTGTTTTATGCTTCGTTTGTCTCTGATGCAGCCATTCTGGCAAATACCATGTCATATCCGTCATTCCCATAATTCAAAGAACGGTTTACACGGCTGATGGTCGCTGTGGAAGCACCTGTTTTCTCTGCAATATCAAGATATGTTTTCTGGTCGCGCAGCATCTTGGCAACCTCAAATCGCTGTGATAAGGAAAGCAGTTCATTCACAGTGCAGACATCTTCAAAAAAAGTATAACATTCTTCTCTGTTTTCCAGGCTTAAAATCGCATCAAAAAGATGGTCTACTGCCTCGGTCCTTAGTTTCTTGCTCATTTTACCTTCTCCTTCTCATAAATCAAAATGATATCATCTCTTACTATAATCAGAAACTTCCAATCTACGCACATTTTATCATAGTAAAGTTTTAAAGTAAATATCTGTTTTGCACACTAAAGTGTTACAGATGCAAATTCTATAATAGTCGAATCCAGTTGAAAAAGCAACACTTATTTTCATATTAACTATAACTTTAATTTATACCTGACGGCATCCTGTTATTCTCCCAGAAAAACAGCCAGAAAATCGGTCAGACGCTCCATCTCCTGCTGGGTTCCGATGCTGATACGCAGATAATTGCTAATTCTCGGCTTGGAAAAATAGCGCACGAAAATGTTATGCTCCCGGAGTGCTTCAAATATTTCTTTTGCAGGAACTCTTTCATGTGTTGCAAAAATAAAGTTGCTCATGGAATCCCCAAAAGAAAATCCAAGTTTTTTCAGTTCGCACTTCGTCCATTCCCTTGTAGCGATGACTTTCGCACAGGTTTCCTCAAAATACTCCCTGTCCCTGATCGCCTGCACACCAAGTACAAGCGCTGTCTGATTGAGCGTGTAGGAATTGAAAGAATATTTCACATCATTGATATACCGGATCAGCTTTTCATTTCCCATCGCAAACCCAAGCCGCATACCTGCCAGGGAACGCGATTTTGAAAAGGTCTGTACCACGAGAAGATTGTCATATTTTTCGATCAGAGGCAGCGCAGACTCCCCGCCAAAATCAATGTATGCCTCATCCACAACTACGATCACATCGCGGTTGTGTGCAATGATATCCTCGATCTCTGAAAGCGGCATAAGAATTCCGGTCGGTGCATTCGGATTTGGGAACACCACGCCACCGTTTTCCCCATAATAGTCCTCTTTTTTGATCTGGAAATCATCATCCAACGCTTTTGTCTCAAACGGAATCCGAAGCATATTTGCCCACACATCATAAAAAGAATAGGTGATATCCGGAAACAGGATCGGCTTTTTGCTGTTAAAAAATGTCATAAATATCATGGCAAGCACATCATCCGAACCGACACCGGTAAACACCTGACTGCTCCTGATTCCATAATAATCTGCGATCACATCGACTAACACTTTACAGGTCGGTTCCGGATAAAGTCTCAATTTGTCCGTATCAAAGTTCTTCAAAGCCTCTACTACGCCCGGTGCAGGCGGATATGGGTTTTCGTTGGTATTCAATTTGATCATGTCCGGCTGGTTTGGCTGCTCTCCCGGAACATACGGTTCCACTGTCCTTACATATTCTTCCCAGTTACTCATAAATTTTACTCTCTCCACTCTCTCGATTTTCCTGATACATTTCACAAATTCATTACAATCTGCTCATTTTATTCTGTATACAATCCGTAATCTTCTGCCAGTTTTTCAAACGCAGTCAGGGCATTTTTCACCGTCTCATGGGAAACACAGTAAGCAAGACGGACATAGCCTGCACATCCGAATGCGCTGCCCTTTACCATGATGATATTGTATTTTTTACCTGCTGCAACAAATTTTTCTTCGTCTGCATCCGGAGATTTTACCCACATATAAAAAGCGCCTTCCGGTTTGATGCAGTGAAAACCTAGCTTTTGCAGTCCTTCGTATAACATCTTTCTGTTTTCATCATAAAATGCCAGATTGGTTTTCTCATCCAGACATTTTGCTACCGCTTTCTGAAGCAGAGACGGTGCATTTACAAAACCAAGGGTACGGTTGGATACAACAATGCCGTCAATGACCTGATCTGCATTTTCCACCTCATCCGGAACAACCACATATCCAATACGCTCACCCGGAAGGGAAAGGGATTTGCTGAAGGAATAACCTACAATTGTATTCCTATAGTATTTCGTCAGGAAATCCTCTTGATTTCCATCGTAGACAAGTTCACGGTAAGGCTCATCGGAAATCAGATAAATTTCGTGTCCAATCTCTTTTTCCTTCTTTTCCAGAATCCCAGCCATCTTCTTCATGGTTTCTTCATGATAGATCACACCGGTCGGATTGTTTGGTGTGTTCACGATCACTGCCTTGGTCTTTTCATTGATCGCTTTTTCCAATGCAGTCAAATCTGGCTGGAATGTTTCAAAATCCGGCGCTACCTCCACGACTTCCGCATCAAAATTGGCTGCATAACTCTTGTACTCTCCAAAATACGGGGCGAACACGATCACCTCGTCACCCGGATCTAAGATTGTTTTAAAAATAATGTTCAATCCTCCCGCTGCTCCCACTGTCATCACAATATTATGGGAAGTAAATGCAGTTCCAAAACGCTTGTTTAAGTTCTCTGCAACCGCCTGACGGACATCCGGGTAACCGGCATTGTCCATATATCCATGTAAAACCAGCGGATCGGTCTCATCCACCAGTTGCTTAATTGCCTCGTTCAATGCTGCCGGAGCCGGTGTTGCAGGATTCCCCAATGAAAAATCATACACGTTCTCTCTTCCCACCCTGGCGGCAAGTTCATTTCCCTCTACAAACATTGCACGGATCGCAGAACTTCCCTGCAATGCCTTCTGTATTTTCTGTGAAATCATATTCTCTTCCTCACTGTTTTCTTACTCTCGAATGTTTTTCCTGCTGTCTGCACCATATATGTACAGATCTACGGAACAATTATTACTTTACAACAATACTGTATGAAAGTAAATAGATAAAAAAAGAAAACTGCCACAGGACATTTTCCTTACGGATACTGCCCCGGACAGTTTTTGTTTATTAAAAATACTCCCCTGTATTTTTATGCATTGACGGTATCTACGAACTTCTGGAACGCTTTTCTGCCTTCCTCTGTGCATTTGTAAACACCTGCGTCCAATAAAACTTCTTTGAACACAAGACCGATTTCTGTCTGAATGATCTCATGTAATTTTTCCGGTGTGATCTCACCTTCCAGGCCGCTTCCTGCCGTAAATCCATACTTCGGCAGAAATTCCTCCACCCAGTCTGCATGTTTTGCAAGAACTTCATCCTCACGGATTTCTGCGCCGTCTAAGATTGCCTGCTCTAATGCAGCCATCTCATCTTTTAATCTGGCTGGAAGCACTGCAAGTCCCATAACCTCGATCAGACCAATGTTTTCTTTTTTGATATGATGAAGTTTTGCATGTGGATGGTAAACACCCAGCGGATGCTCCTCCGTCGTGATATTGTTGCGGAATACAAGATCTAACTCATAATCATTGCCGCGTTTTCTTGCGATAGGAGTGATCGTGTTGTGTGGTTCGCCCTCTGTCTCTGCAAAAATAAATGCATCTTCATCCGTATAACCTCTCCATGCAAGTAAAATCTTATCTGCGAGCTCGATCAGGCGCTCTTTTTGTGATGCGCTGATACGGATCACGGACATTGGCCATTTTACGATTCCGGCTTTCACATCCTCAAATCCCTTGAAGACCAGCTCTTTTTCCACCGGTGCTTTTGCCATAGCGAACTCATAATGTCCACCCTGAAAATGATCGTGGCTCAAGATAGATCCACCAACGATCGGAAGGTCAGCATTCGATCCGACAAAGTAATGTGGGAACTGCTCTACAAAATCCAACAGTTTTCCAAAGGTTGCTTTCTCGATTTTCATCGGTGTATGCTCTGCGTTAAAAACGATACAGTGCTCATTGTAGTAAACATATGGTGAATACTGGAAAAACCAGTCACTGTGGTTGATCGTTACCGGAATGATCCTGTGGTTCTGTCTTGCCGGATGGTTCACACGTCCTGCATATCCCTCGTTTTCTTTGCACAGAAGGCATTTTGGATAACCGCTCTGTTTTGCAAGCTTGGCTGCTGCGATCGCCTTCGGATCTTTTTCCGGTTTGGAGAGATTGATGGTGATATCCAATGTTCCAAACTCGGTATCTGCAGTCCATTTCTGGTCTTTTTTGATACGGTATCTACGAATGTAGTTTGTATCTCTGCTTAATTTGTAAAAATAGTCAGTTGCCTCCTTTGGGCTGATCTGATAGAGTGCCTGGAATTTTTTGATCACTTCACTTGGTCTTGGCACAAGCATGCCCATGATCTTTGTATCAAATAAGTCTCTGTATGTGATCGTGTCTTCCGGCATCAGTCCATCTTCTGCCGCATAATCGAGCATCTCATTTAAGATGTCTTCCAATGCTGCCTCTGCACTCTCCTGCGTCATCGGAGTTCTCTTTGCATAGGCTGCTGCCACTTCATCTTCTAATTCATCCAGATGAAAAAGTTCTAACAGGCGGTTAATGGTAAATCTCCTGTCTTCCGGCTCTACCAGCCCGGTCACAAGACCATATTCTGTCAATTCTAAAATTCTTTCCTGAATCATTGTGTTATCCTCTTTATTTAAGAATTATTTAGATAATTGCGAAACTCTGATTTAGGTTGTAACAATTGTGAAGAATTAACAAAATTTTCGAAGACACGCTTCCGCTACGTGTCGCTCGCAACGGTACTAAGAACTCATCTCCTGTATTTCAATTCTGATAAATCAGAATGAAATACAGAATCTGACTTCTAAGAACCGGCGGCTCCCCAGTGTCTTCTCAAGCTTTTGTCAATTTTTCACAATTTAAATCTACTTATTTATGAGTTTCGCAATTATCTATAAGAATTATTAATCCAATTTTACTGGACCGTCACCGATCTCAACTACATAGAAATCAGCAGCGTAACCGATTTTATCTTTATAAGCAGCACCTACTTTTTCAATAAAGGAACCCACTGCCTCATCCTTTACGATGCTGACGGTACATCCACCGAATCCTGCACCTGTCATGCGGGAACCGATCACTCCGTCTACTTTCCATGCTTCTTCCACCAATGTGTCAAGCTCGATACCGGTTACTTCGTAATCATCACGAAGGGACACATGGGAGGCGTTCATCAACTCGCCAAACAGAGTAACATCGTTATTCTTTAATGCTTCCACTGCCTTGATGGTTCTCTGGTTCTCATAGACAGCATGTTTTGCACGTTTTACTCTGACAGGATCCTTGATCGCATCTTTGTACTGTTCAAACTGTTCCTCTGTAAGATCACCGAGGGAATCAATTTTAACGACTTTCTGGAGTTCTGCTAATGCAGTCTCGCACTCACTTCTTCTCTCATTGTATTTGGAATCTCCAAGCCCACGTTTTTTGTTGCTGCAGGAGATCACAATCTTTGCATTTTCCAGCTTGATCGGTGCATACTCATATTTTAAAGTTGCTGTATCAAGGAAAATCGCATGACCAGCTTTTCCCATTGCGATCGCAAACTGATCCATGATACCACAGTTTACGCCGTTGAATTTATTTTCAGAGAACTGGCCGATCAGTGCAAGATCCTGATTTGTCACGTCGAATCCAAACATATCTTTTAAAATATATCCGGTCAGAACTTCAACGGATGCAGAAGAAGAAAGTCCTGAGCCGTTTGGAATATTGCCAAATAAAACAAGATCCATACCCTGCTCAACTTTCATTCCCTTCTCACCAAACGCCCACATAACTCCCTTTGGATAGTTCGTCCAGTCAGCTTCTTTTTCCGGTTTTAAACCTTCTACTGAGGACTCGATCACACCGAGCTGCTCAAAATTCATAGAATAGAAACGAAGTTTCTTGTCATTTCTTTTTCTTGCCACACCATATGTACCAATGGTGAGTGCACAAGGGAAAACGTGTCCTCCGTTGTAATCGGTATGCTCACCGATCATGTTCACACGTCCCGGTGCAAAATAAACACCGATTTCACCCTCATCCCCGAATAACTCTTTAAATTTTGCTAATACATCTTCCCAGATCATAAAATCCTCCTTGTTTTGCGAAGCAAAATCCGAACCCTTGTGAGGAGAGGATTTAGCCTCCTTGTTTTGCGCTTCTGCGCATCTTCCGTTTCCTGTTACTATTACATTATCATGTTCGTTTTTACATTGCAACCAATTGACCGCAGACTGCAACAATAAAAAAGAAAGATGCAACATTTTTACATGTCACATCTTTCTTGAAATTAGTTTTCTTCTAACATAACCTTACATTAAGTATCACGGACGCTGTCCGTCTTTTTCCACATTCTGCTTAAACAAAGCCAGAACCTGCTCCGTGATAATGTTCCGGATTTCTCTGTTTGGCACTGCAAGTCTGAATCTTTTTGTATCAACTCTGTCTTTATGTGTAAGATATCCCGTCATGAAAAGTGTACTCCAGAGGTTATCCATGGATGCATACAGTTCGTTATAAGTCAGATCCTCACGTATATCTTTTTCTACGATTTCACCATTTACAAGTCTCTCTAAGTCTGTTTTTGCCAGCCCCTTTGCTGCTCCTGCACTTTCTATAAAATGTTTCAGCACATCGTTTCCACTGGTGTTAGTCCAATAATTCTCCGGTGGAAGCATCGGATTCCTTCTATGTGCATCGCAATAATTAATGACGTCCCACGGGCAATAAACATCTGCATTTCCAAAGCGGTATCCGTCATACCACTCTTTTACCGTTTCATAGTGTGTATCCTGACCGTAATAATGAAGCATTCAATGTCTTACCAAACCGACGTGGACGCGTGAACAGATTGACCTCTCCCCAGTTATTTAAAAGCTGCTCGATCAGACCGGTTTTATCAACATAATAAAAACCATCTCTGCGGATTTTTTCAAAATTGTCAATTCCAACAGGTAATTTTATAAATTCTGCCATAGCTGCCTCTCCAAACTATTTTTTTGCAATTTCTACTTAAGTATAACAAATCTATCTCATAAATGGTAACGTTAAATGTAACTGTATTATAGGCGATGAACTGCTCTTTATTTGGAATATAAGAAACATAGCGCGAAGCAAAGATATTGTTAGGCAAACCGCCGAGAGCATATCTTATGCGTTCTGTTTTCTATATGCGTAAAGATATTCCTGTGCTTTTTGCAGTGAAACATTCAACTTTTTTTGAAGTCTTGCTAAAATATCCTCCTCGGAAAGTCCAAAGTCATTCCCCATTTCAATAATACCTTTTGCCTCTCCTTCATTCCATGTTTCCTGAAATACACTGACCATACCTTTCTCTCCTTCCCCAATCAATTCATTATAATCAATTTTTCCATTCATAGTGCCTGCTACTGTCATAATAACAGCTTTGTCTACCTTATGTTTTCTTGTATAATCTATTGCTTTTTCTTTTTTTCCATCTGTTCTTCCACTTCTGCTTAAAAGAATTTCAAGCAGATTAAATAAATCCTGATTATTTACATTATGCAATACCAGATTATTTTTTCCGGCTTCCACCAGATGTATTTTATAATCATTCACAAATGTTTCCATTGCTTTTGGAATATTTAGCATCCCATGCAAAGATACTGCTCCATCCCACGGCTTCTCACCATAATAGATAACGATTGTAATAACAGGAATAAATTTATCTGTTTTCTTCATTCCCGACAGATATTCATCTTCTGTTAATCCTTTTTCTTTTTTACGCTTTGCCGCATTGTCATCATACTGCTTTTTGTATGTACTATAATCATATCCCATCACTCTTAACGGCATTGCATAATGGATACATTCCTGTCCCTCCAATCCAAGTATAACAAATTCAGCATCATAAGTGGTAGATTTTTTTCTGATTTTAACGTTATCTCTTGCTGCCACAATACTCTGTATATACTCCTTGTGTTCTAATACCAAAGATTCCTCTGTATCCATATCTTCTAATTCTTCCGGTTTTATAACCTTATTTCCATTAAATAAAACTGCATTAAAAATATCTGCAAACTGTTCGTTATTCCGCCAGTAATTCTTTACTACAGTATCTGCTTTCAATACTTTTTTTCCCATATATAATTGCTCCTTCCTATATACCTGATATTTCAGGAAAATAGTTTCGTCGCTTTTTGCACTTGCAGTTTTAACTGGATTTTTATGCAGACCTTGCACCCTCAATTTGATAAAAAAGATTTCCTTATTACCATAACTTGTATCGAAAAAATTGTCAATTTGTTTTTGACATAACATAAATATAGAAAAACAGCCCCTTTTTCACAGGGACTGTCCTTCTTGTAATTTTATTTTCTTATCACTTTATTCCACATCAACCTTCACCTTCGGTAAATGCCAGATATCATCCACATATTCCTGAATCGTTCTGTCGGATGAGAACTTGCCGGAATGTGCAGTGTTTAAGATAGCGCTCTTTGCCCAGGCGCTCCTGTTCTTGTAATACTCCATGATCTTCTTCTGCGCTTCTGCATAAGAACGGAAGTCTGCAAGAATGAAGTAAGTATCCGCATACTGTGTGCTGTGTGTATTCAGCAGTGAATTGTACAGATCACGGAAAAGTTCGGAGTCGTTCGGTGAGTAGAATCCGTTCACTAACTGTGTCAGAACTTTGCGGATATCCTGATCTGTGTTGAAAATCTGCATCGGATCATAATCACGGTTATGCTCATGTGCGATCACTTCGTCAGAGCTCATACCGAAAATAAACATATTATCCGGTCCGACTTCCTCGTACATTTCAACATTCGCACCGTCCATCGTTCCAAGTGTCAGGGCGCCGTTTAACATGAACTTCATATTACCGGTACCGGATGCCTCTTTACTTGCAGTTGAGATCTGCTCGCTGACATCTGCTGCTGCAAAGATCCACTCTGCATTGGAAACTTTGTAGTCCTCGATAAATACCACTTTGATCTTATTATTGATACTCTTATCATTGTTGATCACTTCTGCAACGCTGTTGATCAGTTTAATGGTAAGTTTTGCATTTTTATAACCGGCTGCTGCCTTTGCACCAAAAATGAATGTTCTTGGAACAAATTCCATATCCGGATGCTCTTTGATCTCATTATAGAGATACATAACATGAAGGATATTCAACAGCTGACGTTTGTACTCATGAAGACGTTTTACCTGTACATCAAAGATGGAATCCGGATCAACATCAATTCCATTGTGCTCTTTGATATATTTTGCAAGACGTACTTTATTCTGGTGTTTGATCTCAAGAAACTCCTGCTGTACTTTTTTATCATCTGCATAAGGCGCAAGTTTCCTGATCTGGGAAAGGTCTGTGATCCAGCCTTCTCCCACATGTGCTGTCACCCAGTCAGCCAGAAGCGGGTTCGCATGTGCTAAGAAACGTCTCTGTGTGATACCATTGGTTTTGTTATTGAACTTCTGCGGCATCATCTCATAGAAATCTTTTAACTGCTCTTTTTTCAAAATCTCTGTGTGCAGTCTGGCAACACCGTTGACAGAATAACCTGCAACGATTGCAAGATGCGCCATTTTTACCTGACCATCATATAAAATTGCCATTTTTGCAATTTTTTCATTGTTGCCCGGATACTGCTCCTGGATCTGTAAAACAAAACGGCGGTTGATCTCTTCCACGATCTGATATACACGCGGAAGCAGTCTCTGGAAAATCTCGATCGGCCATTTTTCAAGAGCCTCAGCCATAATGGTATGGTTGGTATAAGCAACACAGTGGGTTGTGATATCCCACGCATCCTCCCAGCTTAAGCCTTCCTCATCCAGCAAAATACGCATTAACTCTGCCACTGCAACCGTCGGATGTGTATCATTCATCTGGAATACTGCTTTCTCAGGCAGCTGATGGATATCCTCATGATGCTTTTTGAATCTTGCGATCGCACGCTGTAAACTTGCAGATACGAAAAAGTACTGCTGTTTTAAACGAAGCTCTTTTCCCTGAATATGATTGTCATTCGGATAAAGGACTTCCACCAGATTACGAGCAAGGTTTTCCTGCTCTACCGCTTTGTTATAATCTCCTTTATCAAAGGAATCTAACTGGAAACCTTCCTTAGGCTCTGCATCCCAGATCATCAGCGTATTTACCATATGATTATCATATCCTACGATCGGCATATCGTATGGGATCGCCATAACGGACTGATAGCCTTCATGGATAAATCTGGTGTTGCCATTTCCCATGTCTTCGGTACGGACATAGCCGCCGAATTTGATCTCGTAGGAATACTCCGGTCTGCGAAGTTCGAATGGGTAGCCATTCTTTAACCAGTTATCCGGTACCTCGATCTGATAACCGTTCTGGATTTTCTGTTTGAACATTCCGTAGTGGTAACGGATTCCGCAGCCATATGCTGCGTAATTTAAAGTTGCGAGAGAATCAAGGAAGCATGCAGCCAGTCTTCCCAGACCACCGTTTCCAAGTGCCGGATCCGGTTCCTGATCTTCGATACAGTTAAGGTCAAATCCCAGCTCTTCGAGAGCTTCTTTTACTTCACCGTAAGCGCAAAGGTTGATCAGGTTGTTTCCGAGAGCACGTCCCATCAGGAATTCCATGGACATATAGTATACGATCTTCGGATCCTGTTCGTCATAAGCTTTCTGTGTTGCAAGCCAGTTATCAATGATAACGTCTTTTACAGAGTAGCTTACTGCCTGGAAAATCTGCTCCTGTGTAGCTTCTTCAATTGTTTTTCGATAGAGGAATTTTACGTTGTCTTTTACGCTTTTCTTGAATGCCTCTTTCTTGAACATTTCGTTTGTCATTTCATACCTCCCGTAATGGTTTCACTGTTCACTTTATTCTCAGCAATACACCTTGCGGATATTGCCGGTGAACCTCTTCATTCCGTCAACTCTTCTGTTTTCTCATATCAGAGAAATTGGGGGCAAAGAATCTCTGCCTCCAATTTCCTCTCTGAAATCAGACTGTCAAAGATAATGATACTCTTTTTTCGACAGTCTGTCATGTGTATAATTGCCGAATTTTATAACATTTTTTTATCGTGCATTGCGAAAGTAGTATATTTCCTGTGAAATACCTGTAACTTATCAGTACCTTGTCAGTAATTGACCGAATGTTGTCAATTACAGTTTCTTAACACCCATAGTTACTGCTTCTTTGTTGATGTTCCACTCTTTCACATAACCATCGGTCTCGCCAAGTACCATTTCATCTGCAAGTACTTCTGACTTAATCTCATCTTCGTGTGCTTTCATGACATCCTGAATCTTGTCGTTTCCGTGAGCGTATACTACGATCTTGTCCATAACTTCGAAGCCGGCTTCCTTACGCATAGTCTGGATCTTGCTGATGATCTCACGTACAAATCCTTCTTCGATCAGTTCAGGTGTCAGGTTTGTATCCAGGACTACGGATGTTTCACCGTCAGATTCAGATACATAACCCTCTGTCTGTGCTGTTTCAATAAGAAGGTCTTCTTCTGTAAGTTCTACATTGTTTCCGTTAATATCCAGTTTCAGGACACCGTTGGTTCTCAGCTCGTTCATTGCTGCTGTTCCATTGATGTCTGTGAGAGCCTGTCTGATTCCTCCAAGGAGTTTACCGTATTTCGGTCCTACTGTACGAAGCTGTGGTTTGAAGCTGTAGGAGATAAAGGATTCTACATCATCTGCGAATTTTACTTCTTTGACATTCAGTTCGTCTGCGATGATGTCAGTGTAGAATCCACTCATTTTCTTCTCAGCTTTTACATACATGGTTCCGATCGGCTGACGGTTCTTGATGTTTGCTGTATTTCTGCAGGCACGTCCCAGAACTACGATCTCCAGAAGCTCTTTCATGTCTGCTTCCAGATCTTTGTCGATCCATGCTTCGTTTACAGTTGGGAAGTCGCAGAGATGGATACTCTCCGGAGCATCTTTATCCACGCTTCTTACCAGGTTCTGATAGATGTCTTCTGTCATGAACGGGATCATCGGAGCTGCTGTCTTGGCGATGGTTACCAGTGCATGGTACAGAGTCATGTAAGCATTGATCTTATCCTGCTCCATTCCCTTTGCCCAGAAACGTTCACGGCTTCTTCTTACATACCAGTTACTCATCTCATCTACGAATTCCTGGAGTGCTCTTGCTGCTTCCGGGATCTTGTAGTTTGCCAGATCATTGTCTACAGCCTGAACAGTTGTGTTTAATCTGCTGAGGAGCCATTTGTCCATAACAGGAAGCTGGTCATAGTTCAGTTCATATTTGGTCGGGTCGAAGTTGTCGATGTCTGCATATAATACAAAGAATGCGTAAGTATTCCACAGTGTACTCATGAATTTACGCTGTCCCTCTACTACTGCCTTGCCGTGGAAACGGTTCGGAAGCCATGGAGCACTGTTGATGTAGAAGTACCATCTGATGGCATCTGCGCCGTATTTGTTCAGTGCATCGAATGGATCAACTGCATTTCCTTTGGACTTACTCATCTTCTGTCCGTTCTCATCCTGGACATGTCCCAGAACGATTACGTTCTTGTATGGTGCTTTATTGAAGAGCAGTGTGGATTCTGCAAGGAGTGAGTAGAACCATCCACGGGTCTGGTCTACTGCCTCGGAGATAAAGTTTGCAGGGAACTGCTGCTCAAATAATTCTTTGTTTTCAAATGGATAATGATGCTGTGCGAAAGGCATTGCTCCTGAGTCGAACCAGCAGTCAATAACCTCCGGTACACGATGCATTTCTCCACCGCACTCCGGACACTTCAGTGTGATCTCATCGATGTATGGACGGTGAAGCTCTACTGTCTTGGCTTTCTCATCACCGCTCATCTCGAATAATTCCTGACGGCTTCCGATGGAATGCATATGTCCGCATTCACACTGCCAGATGTTCAGTGGTGTTCCCCAGTAACGGTTTCTGGAAATACCCCAGTCCTGAACATTCTCAAGCCAGTCACCGAAACGGCCCTTACCGATGCTCTCCGGAATCCAGTTGATAGTATTGTTGTTACGGATCAGATCATCCTTTACTGCAGTCATCTTGATGAACCAGGACTCACGTGCATAGTAGATAAGCGGTGTGTCACA
>ULWS01017634.1_pt1 | contig 18125 bp, 15 predicted proteins | sample 1960591 | NCBI WGS metagenome assembly ULWS01 (sample SAMEA4835818, study PRJEB28245) | human gut metagenome | biome: gut microbiome; material: fecal sample | place: Denmark | collected 2008
GTGTAGTAAAGGGTATGCCGCATGGAATCCGTGGTCGCATAGGCTGCACTGTTGATGACCGCATAAGTGCCATCGCCTTGGCGCTGCACACTGTAAGTGTTGTAACCGCCGGTGGGCTGGTATTTGCCTGTTACAGTATCCCACTGGAAAATCTCATATTGCGCGTCGGCAGCAATCTGATTGCCGGTTTCGCTGTCGGTTTTCTTGATGTTGACCTGCAAGGACCATTCATCGTTTTTCATCAGATAGGCATTGTTTGAATTGGCCGGTACAGAAATGGTCTGGTTGCTGCCGTTGCTGCCCCAATACATTTCAAAACCGTATGGAACACCCACTTCCTCATAGTGGAATTTGACGTTCGCCAGTTCTGCCTTTGCAGATGCAACCGCATTGTCCACCATGCGCTGGGCCTCGCCCTGCAACTCGGCAATCGCAGCATCGCGGGCGCTGTCGGCGGCTGCATCGGCTTCGTCCTGCGTGGTGTAGGGGCCTACTCGTCCGTTGCGGCTGTCGGTGGTTTTGCTTACGGAGTAGTGCAGCGTCCAACTTGCAGATGCAGCACCGCCATTGTTTTGAAAATTGTCATCGTTGGTGTGGCCAGCAGTGGTAACGCTCTGTTTATCTGCGGGAGAAATATTCCATGTGCCGCCGTCAATAGTACCGCTTTGGGTGATGGGTTCAATCTCGATGGTCGCGCCGTCCACTTTCTCGGTGGTTTTAAGCTGCACCTTGTTGGTGATGATACCGTAGTCAAAATCAAAGCCGCCGCTTGCGGTCTGCGCAGGGGCTTCCCAGTTGGCGTAAATTTCCTGCACGATGGGTTTGGGGTTCGGTTCGTCATCGGAGATTTCGGGGCCAATCACAGCCACAGTCTGCCAGCCCGCGCGGCCCGGCTGATAAATATAGGTATAGTAGCCGCGGGCGGATGCGTAAGCGTCTGTGCCCTCCAACAGCGTCTGCGCAGATCCAATAAGAATTTTGGCGGCAGTGCTGTCAGGATAATTCTCGATAATCTGCATCTGCGCATCTGTATAGATCGTGCGGCAGGAATCCAGCAAACTCGGCGCTTCTGCGGAGAGCGCAACCGGAGGGAGCTCCTGCATACCGAGCGAAAGCTGCGTTAAACCGCCCCAGATTCTGTACTGGTTGCCATAGTGGTCGCCGGGTACATACTGGTCTGCGCCAACCATAGAAGTATTGACATAAGTGTACGTTGGACAGTTCTTGGGCTGGCCGTCTGCGCCGGGGGTGCAGCAGTAGGCGGGTTCGCCGTTGAACCAGATCAGCCAAGTGCCGTTGACCTTGGCAACCTTGGTGATCTTGCCACTTGTCACCGCAGGGGTGGGGCGCTCGGCAAAGGCGGCAATTTCGCTGTCGGGGAAAGGATATTCGGCAGTCGCATTGCGGTCGATGGCTACCTGTAGGGTTTTGGTCAGTGTACTGCCATCGGGTGCGGTGTAAACCAACTGCGCGGTAAAATTCGCATCTGCCTGCACATATACACCCAGCACCGCAGCGGAGGTTTCGCTGTATTCGTTGTGCAGCAGGCTTTCAGCATCCTCGGCGGGCGCGCCGTAGTAGTCCAGCAGGGTCACGCTGTCCGGCAGAACCAGATCGAGCGTGCTGCCGTTGGCGGGGTACTCCACCTGCGCCATAATGGGAACAATGGCATAGTCTGCGCCGTCCAGCAGGGGCGCGGCCATGGTAAGGCCGTCATTGTCCAGTGCAACGGCAGTCAGATAGCTGCCGCCTTCTTCCAGCTGGCTTTCGGGCCACTCGGAAATGCCGATTTTAGTTTCACCGGTGGCAACCGGCAGACCCTCGCTGCCGATATAGGAACCAATGGGTGCGTCGGGGAGATCGGTGTACAGTTCCGCGCCGACAACGGCAGCAGGGATTTCTTCTTCAGCGGGCTGCTCTTCTGCCGTTTCCGGGGTGGCTTCGGTTACATCCTCGCCGGGGTCGGGGCTGCTCTCGTCGGTCTGGCCGTTGTCTGTTTCAGACGGCTCGGTCTGCTGCTCCATCTGCACGGTTTCCTCAGTGGGCTGCGGTGTGGGTTCCTCTGCAAACGCTGCACCGGGCAGCATGGAGCAGAGCATTACCGCCGCCGCAAACAGCGCGGTAACGCGTTGCTTCAATTTATAATGTGTTTCTTTCATTGTGAAATCCTTTCAAAACAGAGATTTTTTCACGAAAAAAAGCGCCTGCAAAATGCAGACGCTGCGGTTATCTTTCGGGGGTATCTTGGGCGGGCTGGGCTTTTGCTTTTTCAAATTTTCGCACTTGGTTTACAAAACCGTCCAATAGGCAGGTATGCGCTTGTAGGTCAGCGTAGTAACAGGAACGGTCAAATCCACGGCGATCCATATCTTTGATCGTGCGAATGGAATCTGCCCATTTTCTATTTGTGCGCGAAATGCGACCATCTCCATCACGGGTTTGAATGGCCGCTGCCAACACATATTTTGTGCGCTCCAAACCATATTCCGCCACTACCTGTTCAACAGCGCCAGCGCCCAGCCGCATACCATCAAAGCGCTGTGCAAGCGCTGCGTCAATCTCGTCCCGACACCTTTCATTCAAGTGGCAAGACGCATGGTACTGCTGCAATTCGCCGTGTTCGCGGGCATAAGTGACGGACTGTCGATATACTTTGGGTGGGTTCTGCTGCTGCTCCTTTTTCAGCAAGTCATCTGCACGGTCTTCCACGCACTGGGCCACAATGCTCATATAATCGGTTTCCAGCTTAGAAAAATCCTTATACACATCCGCCAGCGGCGCGGGAGATTTCAGCAGCGCCCGCACCCGTGCAGGGGTGAGGTTCATTTCTTCCGTTGCCAGAATAATGTCCTCCCGGACGCTGTACTCGTAGGCGTGGTTCAGAATTTCTTCTGGCGGCTGTGCGGTCAGCCATAGGCAATAGGCGCTCTGCTCCACCCGCATTTTTTCGCAGAGCTGCTCCTGCAGGGTCATTCTTTTACCTCGCACACCAAAGAATTGGTTTCCAGCACATGACGCCAAAAATCGACCTGCCTGTCATAAGACATATTTTCATAGCAGACATCAATCAGCGTTGCATACAGCTTTTCCTCATCTTCAGGGGAAATGGCAAGAGAAATATTGTTTTGCGAACAATAGCACAGGTAATCAACAAGGTCGCCCATAGTATCTGCACCGCTGTTCTCCAACAATTCTTCCCACTCGTGCGGAAAATCGAGATCTTCCAGCACAATATCCACCGTGTCGTCACACATAGGAATGCTTACGGTTACTTCCTCTCCCGGATGCGGGCTGAAACAGTCCAAAATAGGTAAACAGCCAGCGTGTCCGGCTGCATCTGCCAATGTGTTGGCTAACAGACTCATCATTTCATCGTGCGTCATAAAATCCTCCGAAGCAGATAAGATCCCACAAAAATTACGACTGCATACTGAATAAATCACTTCGTGTATGCAAATCATTCAACATCTCTCCATTCCAAGGAGTTGTTTTCAAGCATATCTTCCCAAAATACCATCTTGCCGTCCATGTCCATATTCTCATAGCAGATTTTGAGCAACGCAGTAAAAAGAACATCATCGGCACTTGAATTTTCGGATTTGCTTTTGTTTAGATAATCGGCAACGTCTCCAATCGTTTCAGCACCGATTTTTTTCAGTAACGGTTCGCACTCTTCCGGCCAGATTTCGCTGCCCACCGGCATGATGCGCATAACACCGTCAATAGGATACTCTATGCGAGTTTTATCCTCCTCGCACTGTGAGAAACCGTCTATAACGCTAATACAGCCCTCATACCTTGCCTTTGTAAGCAGGGTCAACGCTAATTCTTCAATAAGTTCGTCATAAATCATGTTTTCCTCCAATAGAAAAAGCGCCCACAAAAGTGAGCGCCCAGATAAAATATTCGGTTATGAGAACACCGGTAAACTTCCGTTTGCTGCATCTGTTTTCAGAATGGTGATCCAGTTGCTTTTGCCGTAGAGAAACCGCACGATATGCACCGTTTGCGTGGCATCGTCCACCGTGTAAAACGCAAGGTAATTCATAACGATGGTGAAGCGGATTCCCCATAAGGAAAGCAGTTTGTCGGAAACGACTTCAAATTTGTGCGGGAATTCTGCCAGTGCTCCGATTTTTTCGTCGGCCACATCCAACAGCTTGTCGGCGGCAGTTGGATTTTTCAGTACAAGGTCGATATAGTCGTAGGCGTTCGCCATATCGCGCTCGGCAGCGTGGGTAATGTGAATGTTGTATTTCATCTGCGCTCCCTGCGGTGGCGCAAATCAGCCATAACATCGGCAAAGGGGCGCGTGTTCCCAGCGTCAATGTCGGCAAGGCCCTCTTGCAGCTTGCTGTACAGTTCAATGCGGCCCGCCATTTCCTCATAGGTTTCCATGCTCATAACGGCAAGGTCGCCCTTACCGTTTTTGGTAATAAAGACAGGCTCGTTGTAGGCATGGCAGTAAGAGGAAATGTCATTGTAGTTGTTTCTCAAATCTGCGCTGGAACGAATGTTCGGCATAGATAGCACCTCTCTTTCATACAGAAATTATATCATAATTTGTGTATGAAAACAAGTGGGAGTTTTAGTTGAATGTGACAGTCCAGTAGGTATACTGCCCCTCGGCGGTGGAGCAAAACCAACAGGCCACACCCATGCTCGTAAAGCTGGCGTTGGTGATGTTGGCATAGTGGGCAGGACTGTTCTGCCAATAGCTGCATACGCTGCTGGCCGAGCCGATAGGCCCTGCCGCGCAGATTTCGCTGCGGGTAGTCATGCCGCTGTGGTCGAACGCACCGCCCGCGACAAAACATTCGCAGCGGGCATCTGCCGCCGCGCTCAGCCCGCCGTCCATTGCCAGCGGGGAAAGTCCCGCCGCCGCACGGATGGCGTTGATGTTCTCCTGCACGGCCCAGTATGCGCTGTCGCTGCTGTCGATGCTCCACCATTGCTCCGTACCGGCTGCGAGGTCGAACGGCACCGCACCATAACTCATACCAACCTGTGCCGGAGTGTCTGCTACAGTTTCCTCCACCGGTGCTTGCGTGGGCCCTGCGGTGGGGACTGCCGTAGGCTCTGCTGTCGGCGCGGGCGTGGGGGCCTGTGTCGGTTCGGGTGTCGGCACAGGGGTTGCAGTTTGCGCAGGTTCGGCGGTTGCAGCAGCTTCCACCGGCTGCGCATTTTCTTCGGTGGCCGGTGAGATTTCCACCAGTGCAGCCGGTTCAGCCGCAAGAGTTTCATCCGCTGCCGCTGCACACCCGGACAGCGCCAATACCATGCCCAATGCAACAATAGATTTTTTCATAAAAACTACTCCTTTCATCCTTGGGGTGGTCGCGTATACGATTGGTCTTTCTGCCTTTAATCATAAAATTTATCGTTCCTCCTGTCCACGCTGTCGATTGTCGGTCTGACACTGTTGTTCCGGCTCGGTGTCGGTCACAATGTCTTTGTCGTTCATGTTCAGCAGTCCCTCCAGCACCGCAAGACGCTTACTCTTTTCGGTCAGTTCCGTTGCCTGTGGAAATGGCCGCTTGACTTCTTCCTCGGCGCTGGCAAGCTGCTGTTCCAACTGGATTTGCATATTGCGGGTCTTTTCAATGCTCGGTTCAATACCATTTGCCAAATTGGAAAGGCGTGTCAGATTGCCCAACACATCAGCTCCCAGCTGAGTGCTATATGTACCAGAGCCAGCCAATCTTGCATGGTATTCGTTGCCAAAAGACAGATGTTGGATTTGCAGTTCCATACCCTTGAAATACCCGATAGGTACGGGCTTTTCGCTATTCAGTGCCAAGCCCAGCAGACCTAACAGGGCTTTCCCCGCAGGTTCTTTTTCGTAGTAAACTTTCTTTTCCAACTGGATACAGAAAACATCTTTGCCGTCCGCATCCACTACGGAGTGTTCCTTTACGGTGGCGGCGTCTACTGTGGCATTTTCAATCTGTTCTTTGCATTTTCGGATTTCAGCCGGGAAGCCGATGGCAATTTTATTTTCCAGTTCATAACGCTGGCTGTCATGGGCAGCTTTCAGTGTTTTAAGACGGGTCAACTGCACGTCCAAGTCCATCTTTTCCTTGATAAGCGGATTGCCTGCCGCCAATGCCTTTACCTCGGCGTAGGACAGTGCGGCCTCGTCCATATCATTGCAGCTGCGAGCCGGAGATTTTGAGGTCATAATCTGTCCGATGAATTTTTGCTTATTTTCGATAAGCTGCCATGAGTAGGCATCAAATGTTCCCTCCGTTACATAACGGAAAACATATACCTCCTTATTTTCATTGCCCTGTCGTAATATTCTGCCCTCACGCTGCTCAATATCAGATGGCCGCCACGGTACATCCAGATGGTGCAACGCAATCAACCGCTTTTGGACATTGGTTCCGGCTCCCATTTTGGCGGTGCTGCCCATCAGCACGCGAACTGCACCGCTGCGAACTTTTCCGAAAAGTTCCGTCTTGCGGGCATCGGTGTTCGCTTCATGGATGAAGGCAATTTCTGTTTCGGGGATTCCGCGTTCGATCAGCTTTGCTTTCATGTCATCGTAGACATTGAAAACGCCCGCCTTGGGCGTGGACAGATCGCAGAAAACAAGCTGCGCACTGCGTTGAGGCATGGTCTGCTCCCATATCTCAAAAATTTTGCCCACACAGATATTGACCTTGCTGTCAGGATCATCGGGCAAGTCGGGGTCGATCAAGCGCTGATCCAGCGCCAATTTGCGTCCGTCGTTGGTGATTTTCAGCATATTGTCCTCATAGGGCTTTACCATTTTATTGCGGATTTTGTCGGCCCGTTCGCCCAATTCCGCTACCATCTGCTTTTGTATTTCGGAGGGCTTTAGCTGGATGTTGGTCGGCTTGCCGCCCACAAGGGCAGGGACAGGTAATTTCAGCATATCTGCTGTTTGAATGTCAGCGCATTCTTTGAACATTGCCATAAGTTCCGGCAGATTGAAAAAACGAGCAAAGCGTGTTTTTGTGCGGTAGCCGGTTCCCTCCGGCGCAAGTTCGATGGCTGTGACGGTTTCGCCAAAGGTGGCCGCCCAACTGTCAAAGTTTGCAAGGCCGTTGCGTTCCAAGGTATACTGCTGCAAATAGCGCTGCATGGTATACAGCTCGGTCATGCTGTTGGAAATGGGTGTGCCTGTGGCAAACGTTACGCCCCGCGCCCCGGTGATTTCATCAAGGTACTGGCACTTCATAAACAGGTCACTGGCCTTTTGGCTCTCGGTGGTGCTGATACCCGCGATGTTGTGCATCTTTGTAACGGTCATGAGGTTCTTGAAATTGTGTGCTTCATCGACCATGAGGGAGTCTGCGCCCAGTTCCTCAAAAGTCACCACATCATCCCGCTTCGGGGCGTCCAGCAAATTTGACAGCTTGGTTTTCAACTGCTTTTTCTTACTTTCCAACTGCTTGACGGTCAGACGGCTGTCGCTGTTGTCCATGCTCTCCAACTGCATCTCCAGTTCGTCAATTTGCTTACGGATAAACTCGGCTTTTCTGGCATCGGAAAGTGGAATCTTTTCAAACTGGCTGTGACCGATTACCACAATGTCATAGTTGCCGGTGGCGATTTTGGCACAAAACCGTTTACGGTTTGACTTTTCAAAATCGCGCTGCGTTGTCACCAAGATGTTTGCGTTGGGGTATAGCTTCAGCGCTTCACTGGCAAATTGGCCTGTTAGATGATTTGGCACGGCGACAAGTGTTTTGCTGCATAATCCCAATCGCTTTTTCTCCATCGCGGCGGCGACCATCTCATAGGTTTTTCCTGCGCCGACAACGTGCGCCAGCAGTGTGTTGTGCCCGTACAAAATATGCGCAATGGCATTGCGCTGGTGGGGCCGCAGCGCGATTTCCGGGTTCATGCCGAAAAACTGGATGTGGCTGCCGTCGTACTCACGGGGGCGGATGCAGTTAAACTTTTCATTGTACAGCGCCACCAAACTTTCCCGGCGCTCACGGTCCTTGAAAATCCAGTCTTTAAAAGCATCTTCTATCATCCGCTGCTTGGCCTGTGCTTCTTCGGTGGCAGGACCATTGAGTTTATGCTGCTCCTTGCCGTTTTCGTCATAGATTGTATCGTAAATTTTGGTGGCCCGCAGGTTGAGTGCGTTCTCCAACAAATGATAGCCGTTGATACGTTTTGTGCCGTAGGTGTTCGTGACGCGGATATTATCGTTGCCCTGGCTCTTGTTGGAAATATACCAGTTATTCAGGTATTCATTGTAACGGACAGCTATTTTCTGTTCGCGGTAGGTTGACTGAAAAAGTTCATCGGCAAACCGCTTGATGATTTCCGACCCGATCCATGTGACACCCAACCGAACCGTTATTTCGCCCGCCGTCAAGTCCTTGGGCTGCACCTGCTCCAGCGCTTCTACATTGATGCGGAACGCCGGGTCTTGGTCGGCTGCAACATGAGCAATACGCAGCTTTTCGCGTACATTGCCGGACAAATACTCGTCCGCCATAAGGTAAACAGGGCTGCCGTCCTCCTGTTTGCGGAAAGGCTCTACAAAAATAACGCCCGCCAGTTCCTTGGCAAGCGTCGCTTCATCTTTCCCGGTAAGGTGCATCATGTAAGGCATATCGACCTTGGCACGTTCCCCGATGCTCAGTGCCAGAGCGTCCGATGCCGTGTCGGCGTGGTCGGGTATCTGTGCAGAGCGGATAGTCCTTTTGGTGAACATATCCGACTTACTGATAAAGTTTCCTTTTTCATCGACATTTTCCAGTGAACACAGCAAATAGTAGCTGCTGTCATCCCGGAAAGACAACTCCGCGCTGCGGCTGTTGATAAGGCCGTGCTTGGCGCGGAAGGCATCATACTGGCGGTTAAGCTGGCCTTGCAGACGGTGGATTTCCTCGTCCGACAAGTCCTGCAACTGCGCATCGATCAATGCGCGGGTGGTGTCGCGCAGTTCCACCAGTTTGCGGACACGCTCGGCAGAGGCTGCGTTGGGATTACATTCCCGCATGACTGCGCCCTCACGGTAATAGATTTTATCGTCCTTTACCGTGTAGCTGAAATTACGCACAAAGGGATCGGCATCAATGTACTTGGTATCCTCGCCGCTTTCTTCCTGCACAGAGATTTCGGCTTTTGTCAGCGTGGCGGTCAAGTGCTGCATAGCAGTGTCGATTTGCGTTTCCAACAACGGCTTTCCGAAACGGTCCACCGCATCGGGGTCTATTGGCTGGCAGGTGGAAGTCGGGCCATACGGCCCGGAGACTATCTCCATTCTGCCGCAAATCATTTCAGGGTGCTCCACAAAGTAGCGGTTCATGGTGATGCCGTCGGCATCTTCTGCAAGGTGCAGCCAAGGCTCGTCCTGCTGGCGCAGCGTATCGCGCTTTTGCAGAAATATTACATCGGTCATGATCTTTGTGCCGCTGCCCTTGAACGCATTGTTGGGCAAGCGCACCGCACCGATGAGGTCGCAGCGCTCGGCGATGTACTTGCGGGCGCGGTCATCCTTTTTGTCCAATGTGCCGCTGGAGGTGATGAACGCCATGATGCCGCCGGTGCGCAGCTTGTCGATGCTCTTGGCAAAGAAATAGTCGTGAATGGGAAAATGCAGCCGGTTATACTGCGGGTCATTGACTTGAAAATTACCGAAAGGGACATTGCCAATAACGCAGTCAAAATAGTTGTCGGGGAGAAGCGCATTTTCATAGCCGGTCACTTGGATATTGGCCTTTTGATATAGCTGCTTGGAGATGCGGCCTGTGATGCTGTCCAATTCTACGCCGTAGAATTTGGCATCACTGCTGCCAAAATGTCCGTGTGCGAGAAATGCGCCTGTGCCCATGCTGGGTTCTAGGATTTTGCCGCCCTTTACGCCGAAGCGTTCCAGTGCGCGGTAGATGGGGTGGATAACGGTGGCGGGGGTATAAAACGCCGTCAGGGTGCTGCTGCGGGCAGCTTCATACTCGGATTCAGACAATGCTGCTTTCAGTTGGCTGTACTCGTTCGACCATGCACTTTTGTTCGGGTCGAACGCATCCGAAAGCCCGCCCCAGCCCGTGTGCTGTGCTAAAATTCTCTGTTCATCCTCAAAAGCAGGGCTGCCGCCGTTCGCTACGCGCTGCTCAATTTCTTTCAGCTTTTGGATAGCGGCAATGTTGGCTGCAAACTTTTCGTGCGGTGCTGTCGGCAGGTTGTCCAGATAGGGTGCTTCATAGGTAATGGGTTCACGGTGGTAGGGTTCATCTTCTGCCGAAAGCCGTTCTGCATCCGCCATAACCTGTGCCACAAAGGGTCTGGGTTCTTCGATGACTTCGCCCACGATGGGTTCGGCAGTTTCTTCCGGCTGCTCTTGGCGGCTTGGAACTTCCGGGGCGGATAGTGCTGCATTTTTGGGGTTGGCCGCAAGCAGCCGCGCAAATTCTTCATGGCTGACGGCACGGCCTACCAGCGGGAAACTTTCATCCCGCAGATGAATGCTTTCTCTGCCGATTTCCTCGACGGTAAAGGGTCTGGCATCTTCCAGATAAACCGTACTGCCGATAGTTACAGGTGATTTTTCGACTTTTCTTGTAGTCGGATGATGCTTTTCAAACTCTGCTTCGGCGGTATTGATAAAATCCGAGAAAGCGCTGTTTTCAATGCCCTGCGCGGCAAGCTCGTGGTTATCTTGGAAGTAGTCGATATGGACAATGTTACCGTCAACTTCATAGCGGATTTCGTTCCGCAAAAGATTGGCATACACTTGGATCTCGTGCTCATCGTCCTCGGTGGTAGAGTAAGCAAACTCCACGCGGGTCAAGTCGGAGAAATTCGGCTCGTTTAGCCCCTCATTCTCGCAGAAATCCGTGATGGCGTGTTTTGCATGGTCAAGGGCGGCATCGTTCGCTGCGCGGGCGGCTTGCTGTTCTGCTGCCCATGCCTGATAGGGGGCTTTTTCGGCATCGGTCAGATACTGGTCGTTGTAAACCAAAAGCCGCAGGCGCTGGGCAACCTCTTTCCACTTCAAAACGCGGCGATACTCGCCGTCCTCTGTACGTCGGGTGATTTCAAGATTTTTGCCCATGTGGTCAAGATAGCCATGCCCACCATCACGGAAAATCCATGTGCCGCCGCCGATGCCGTATTCTTTTTTCAGCCAGCGGGCTTGATCTTCCTCGATAGGAAGTACCTGTGCAGAGAGATATTGCTGAATGCGAAATTTGCTATCTTCAAACCCGCCGCCTTTGCACAGTGCATCGGTAATGTCCTGCTCCGTAATGTACTTGCCGGATGCGTCAATGATGGGCTTGTTCCACTTTTTGGCTTCCGCCGCAAGGTCGATGCTTTTTGCTTGCTGCTCATGGCTCGGCAGCCCTGCCTTTTCAGAATCTTCGGGGGTAAGGGTAAGCTGCTCCATCTGCTGCTGCACGGGTACTGCCTTGATGGGAACAATCAGCCGCCCTTGCTCGATAAGGTCAGCAATCTTTGCGGCAACAGCATCCCATGTCAGATTGACCTGCGCTGTTTTGGTAAGATAGTTGCCCTCCCAAAGTTCAAGGTACATATCATGCCGGATAAAACCCACGGTATGGTCATCCACGAACAAATATGTATAAATTTGCTTGTAACAGTGCTTGCAAAAGGCGCTGCGCTCGGCAAGGTCGGGATGCTCATTGAAATATTCCAGAATAGCCGCATTGTCGGCACGGCTGGAGGATTCTTTCGCCAGCAAGCCTAGAATCAGTTCATCGCTCAGCGGCGGCAAATCAGAAATGGGTACAGAAAAAGCGGAGGGCGTTGTATCGCTCTCCGCTTGGGGTTCTTGTGTTACAGGCTGTAAATCTGCTGCATCGCCAGTTCCTCGGCTTGGCTCTGCAAGGCGTTCATCCACTGCGTCCAGCCCATCGGGTCGGTCTGCCGGTTCGGGGCGGTGCTCTGCTGCATCAGCGTCTGCATGGTCTGTTCGATTTGCCGGTGTACTGCGTTGTCCACCTCCACCAGATGCGGGTACAGCGTTCCCTCCAGCATCATCTCGTCGAACACCATCGGGGCGTTCTCCAGCAGGAATTTCCGCCGCAGGTTGCCGTACTTCCCGATTTCCGGCATCGGCGGCTCGTTCAGCGTCAGCGCCGGGATTTGGTAGCCGTTCACCATCATGTACTCCATTGTTGACCTCCTTGGTGTTATTGGTTTCTTCCTGTTTGTCACCATAATAGCGGACTTTTTCGGCGCGTGCAACACTGTCGATTTCTCTCGTGATGCTGCCGATCTGCTGCATGAGAGGTCGTGCCGCCTGTTGGCAAGCGCTGCCCAAACACAGAGTAATGCGGTTTGTATCAAACTGGTTCACGGATTCAAGGGCTGACAGGTCCAGCCGCGCAGTATCCACGCCGCACCGCAGCGCGGCCATATACAGACAGCTTTGGGTGATAAGCTGTAAAAATAGCTGCCGCTGTTCGTCCGGCTTGGCCCACTGTAAGCTGCTGCCGTCTATGGCTTTTCCCAGTGCGGTTGTGAACATGGCGCTGCGCTGGGCAACGCAGGATGTGGAGAGCATGAGGAGGGCGCTCTGGATGCTGTCGGCGTGATTATCCGCTACGATTTTATCCCAAACAGGCCGCCAGTTCTGGTCTGTAATGACCCACGGCAGCGCTTCGGGAATCTCTGCGCGGGGGATGGTATCGGAAATGTCAAACAGATACCGCAGCCGGGAAGAATTGGCGCGAGTGTCAAATACTGCGATACCGTGTGCGCCGCGCTTGACCCAGCGACCCGCATTATTATTCCAGTAAGCTATGTCGGCCACGGCTGTGGCGGTGGGGCTTTGCTCGTGAATCAAAAGCTGGTTCGGGAAACTATAATTATAAGCAATGGCCGCTGTCCGCAAAAATGCTTTCCAGCGGTCACTGCTCTCCGTGACGGCTTGCAGTTGCTTTTTGGCAAGCGCACGAATATTTTCATATTTTGCCATTTGCTACTCCTCATCGTTCATAAGGTTCCGGTTCGGCTTGTTTCATATTCTCTAACTCCGGCAATAGATAATCAACCTGACGATAACCATATTCATCTACATAGAAAGCCTGTGTTTCGCTCCTGTTGTGAATCACGATAATATCGCTGATAGAAACAGAACGCATCTTTTGAGCATTGGGACGGTTGCTTTGGTTATGCTCTATATAAATATCTTCAGGCTCATCCCAGCGTTCCATCTGTCCACTATAAACGAGTTTATAATCCGCAGCCTTCATACGGGTTTTCGCATAAGCATAGTTTCTGAAAACGAAATTACGGTTATTGGTTTGGTAAATCTCATAAGGGTAAGTCTGTCTCTTTTCTTTACGAAAGCCGCCCGGCCAATAGATGTCCCGCGGCAATCCCAATGGCTTGTCCAACTTATCAGGGAACACAACCGGGGTAATCGGCATACCAACCTCAGCTGCTTCCAAGATTTCCTTTCTAAATTTGTCTACATCCGTAAAGGGAGTAACATATCCGATTATTTTTCCATCATCACTAAGATATTCGATGTAGCCAATTACATTATCAGAATTTCCCATTTGGTTTACCTCAATAAAAAAGACCCTGTACAAATTTGTACAGAGCCTTGTGTGAATACTAATTCGGTTTTATGCGGGACGATTATTGCTGCGTTCGCTGCGCTTGATGCCCATGAACGGAGGAACCGAGGAACGGGTCAAGCCTTGTTCACGCGCCTTTTGCAGTTGGTATTCATGCAGTGCAATCGTATCCAAGAGATCCCGCATTTCCTGCGTCGCACGATAGTAATTGATGCCGTATCGCTTGCATACAGCACTTAAATTGTTCAGCATTTCGATGCTTTCTTTGGACATACGCTTCACTTCAATGTCAATATGCTCGTTCATACGTGACCTCCTTTTATGAAAGATAAGTGTTAAATATTGTAAGTGCAGCATTATCCGCGATCATCAACATAATAGGACCGCCAGACTGCTTTGAGAAAATGCGGACCGCACCAAAATCACTTATATAATGTCTGGCCAATTCATCAGTTTTTGCTTCAAAGGTTACAACGCCATTTTTTCCACTGTCGATAGAAAGCTGAATGCCAAAAGCAATCATCATCCGCCCAATATCGACATATTTTCGATGCGAAACCAGTGTGGGATTGCTGTCGGGGTGGCTTTCAATATATTCGATATAAACAAACATGCTCTCCGGCGTTTCACGATATGCACCCAAAGCAACGATTTCTCCATCCTCGGTTTTGGCTGCGTATTTCTCTAAATCCGGGTCACCGATAAATTCGCTTGTCCAATCCGTTTGCCAGCAGGATTTTGTACCGGCAAGGTCAGCGTCTGTGGCACGATCTATTTCAATGGGGATTTTTCGTTCGGTTGCTGTTTCTGTAACAAAATATTGCAGTATCATTTTCTCACCCCTGATTGTATTATATCGAATTGTCATGGAAAAATCAATAAATGATTATTGCCCACTCTTTTCCAAACAGCTAATTATCTCCATCATTTTGTATTCTGACGGAGATTTTAAGATAAATGATGGAGATGATCATCATCGTTCAAGTCTTTCCCAAAAAGACAATTTACCTCCATAGCGCTCGTCCTGTGGTCGCACTTTGGCAGCGGGCAGTTCATCGCTTGCCATATCCGCGACTTGCGGGAGAAAAAGTAGTCGGCTGTACCGGTCTGCCTGATCCTTGGATAGCCCTATGACCTTATCGCCATTTAGTCCGCAAACGAGAAAGCGTCCGCGCACAGTCACGCCCTCGTCATTGACCTGTCTGTTATATTTCAGTCGGCTTTGGGCTTTGCTGCATATTAGCCCGATTCGCGGTGTGCCAAACGGTTTTAGGATTTGGCTCTCGCCTTCAATAACTTCGGAAGCAGCCGCTATCGCGCTGGGAAAACCCGCTTGATAAGGGCAGTAGCCGGGTTCAACAACTAATAATCTCGTCATCGGTGTCACCCCTCATCTGCTGCCGTGCTGGTGGGCGCGGGCATAGTTTTCCAGCAGTTTTACGATAACCTGCTGCATCTGGTCGCTCGTAAATCCTTTGGGGAAATAGCGCTCAACTTTAGCAACTGGAATCATAAGCTGCGGGTCACGCGGCTTTACACTTGGCGGCTTGGCGGCCATAATATGCTGGATTTTTTCGGATGTCAACACGCTTTCCTTGCTGGCCTCCTTGAGTTTTTGTGCTTGTGACAGTGAGGGAGTACAGCCCTCGGATTCCATATAAGAGAGGAAGTCCTCTTGTTCTTCTGGGGTAAGGTAGCTAAGTTCTACGGCGGGAGTGGTTTTTAGCTTGCCATCATCCACCATTTTCATGAGTTCAGGGGTGAGTTTGTTCAGACGGATAAAGCGCTGGACTTGCTTAACACTTTCACCGGCTTCATCCGCGACAATTTGGTTTGAACGACGCTCATCAAAATTCGGGCCAACTTGGCCCGAATTTATTTTTGACGGTCTGCCGCTCTTTCTCTTTACAGCTTCCAGCTTCATCTGATACGCTTTCGCCTTTTCACTCGGTAGAATATGCTCTCGTTGGCAGTTACTGTCCACCATCAGAATAATAGCAGTATCATCGTCCATATCCCGCACGATGCAGGGCATAGTCTCCACGCCAGCCCGCTGACTGGCATGGCAGCGACGGTGGCCAGCTACAATTTCATACCCACCATCTTTCCGGGGGCGGACAATGGCCGGGGTCATGACACCGTATTCCTTGACACTGTCCACCATTTTGTCCATCTCGTCATCGTCACGAACTTGAAAAGGGTGATTCCGAAAGGGATGTAGTTCCGTCAGTGGCAAAATTTGGATTTTCTCCAGCTTTGCATCCTGCCGTTCCTGCTCACTCGAAAACAGATTATCGAGCGAGGGCAGATTGATGTTGCTGCCGTACTCTCTCATTCTCCGTCACCTCCTTGGCAAGCGCTTTGTATGCCAAACTGGCCGGGCCGTTGGCATCGTAGGTCAGCACGCTATGTGTACTGGCGGCGCTTTCTGCTGTGCGCGTACTGACCGGGATTTCTGCACGGTAAATTTTCAGCGCGTGACCGTAGGCGCTGCGCAGGGCGGCGCATACATCTTTGGATAGGTTGGTGCGCTTGTCCACCATCGTCAGTACAATGCCGTCAATATCCAGCCGGGGATTGATACGGCGCTTTACTTGGTTGACGGATTTGAACAGGGATACCAGACCTTTGAGGGCGAAATGCTGTGCCTGCACAGGAATCAGCACTCGATCCGCCGCAACAAGCGATGCCACGGTGATGATGCCCAGCGAGGGCATACAGTCGATCAAGCAGTAGTCGTATTTATCCTTGAACGGCTCCAATGCCTGTTCCATGATTTTCTCGTGCGCCATAACATTTACAAGGCTCACTTCCATATCGGACAGCCCAATGTCGGAAGGAATGAAATCCACCTTTTCTTCATGGTGAATTACCACTTCTGGCGGATTTTCGTCCTTGATAACAGATTCCATTAGGTCGCTGATTGTTGCGCCGTTTTCGGTGCCCGCATAGCCGAGATAGCTGCTCAAATCACCCTGCGGGTCGGCATCCACCAACAGCACCTTGTAGCCCATCGCCGCAAGTGCTGTGCCAAGATTTACGGTGGTGGTCGTTTTACCCACGCCGCCTTTTTGGTTTGCAACTGCAATAGTTTTCATATTCCGCTCCTTTACCGTTCCATGCTGATAAGTCTACGAGCCGCCAGCAGATAGTCGTTATAATCCTTGCCTATGGCCGGGGGCGCGTCCTGTACGATATATCCGCGTTCTGCAAGCTGTTTCGCAACAATTTTTGTGAAGTTTCGTCCGGGGTCGTCACGGTCAAAGCAAAGCGACACGCGCTTTACTTCGGGATGCTGCTGCAAGAAGTAGTCAATCGGCTGATGGTTCAACCCGCCCAGCGCCAAGTAGTGGACGCTGCGCCACGGGGAATCGTGTTTGTACTGCCGCAGCGTTGCGCCGGACATGGCATCAATGGGGGCTTCGTAGATTTCCACGGCATCGCAGGTTTCCGATTCGGCGGGAATCAGAAAGCCATACTGTTTTTGGCTGCCCGCGACATCTCCGCGAAAGCTGCCTTGACAGCCACGCTGGAAAGCAGAGTGCGGCACGCCGTTTTCATCTTTGCCTACAAAAACGCAGTTTCGATAGCTGCCGCGCGTGGTCTGGTACAGGATTCCGCTGCCCACGCAGTAGCGCAGCACTTTCGGGCTGATGCCGCGGTTCATCAGATAGGCCGTTGCAGCTTCGGCGTTCCTGTCCGCAGGCGGCAGCACAAAGGGGCGGGATGTCTGCTGCTGCACAGGTGCTGCCTTAGCCGTCTGAACAGAGACCGGCATCGGTGTCATTTCGTTCAGCAACCGTACCGCTGAGACAAAATCCATGCCCTCGACCTTTACCAGATAGTCGAGTGCATTGTTGCCACCCTTGCTCTGCGAAAACTAGTGAAACAGCCCATTTGCGGGCGTGATAACAAGGCTGCTGTGCGTCTTGGTGCAATACTCCTTGTCCGTTTTGCGAACCAGTTCGCCGGGGTGATAGGTTTGAAGATACTGCATCACGCTGATACGCCGCGCAGCTTCGATATTTTTCTGATATTTGCCCATGATGACCTCCGATTTTTGAAATAAAAAAGCACCTTGCCTGTGGACAGGTAAGATGCTTATAAGAACCGATATTCTCTTTTTCAGTTGGCTGTTTCTTCAGCCAGTTGGAGAGGGGGTGTGGGGGAGAGGAACGCGCCGCGCCCTATTCCTATAAAAAGATATAGTTTCCCCTTGGATGGTTGATATGATGTGACATAGTGGCAGAACGGCATTTCTTAAATAATAGCGGGTCGCCAAACCGTTAGATAGTAAAAAAATGTCCGCTATTGGGTACTGCCGTTTTTTATGTGCCTCTACTTTCCGAATGCGTTGTTTTTTTGTCTGCCATTTTTGAAAGATTGTCCACAAAGCGAGAATGATTTCTCAACTACGTTGGTCTGCCAGATTTCCAATCGTAAGTACGTCCGAAAATCAAAAATTGTATCGTGGATAGGTGCTTTTTCACTAAAAAAGGGCAGGAAATAAGTTCCTTGAAATTCCTAAAAAATCCACCAAGTTCTTCTCACTTGGGCTGACTCAAAATCCGTTGGTGGTGACACCGT
>ULWS01049573.1_pt1 | contig 17734 bp, 10 predicted proteins | sample 1960591 | NCBI WGS metagenome assembly ULWS01 (sample SAMEA4835818, study PRJEB28245) | human gut metagenome | biome: gut microbiome; material: fecal sample | place: Denmark | collected 2008
GGTGCGGCGTTTCATTATTTTTATGAAAAGCAGGTGGATGTTCTGATTCTGGAGGTCGGGCTTGGCGGCAGATTTGATGCCACGAATGTCGTTCCCCACCCTCTGCTTTCGCTCATCATGTCCATCAGCATTGACCATACGGATTTTTTGGGGGATACGATTGAAAAAATTGCTATGGAAAAATCCGGCATCATTAAGAAAAATTGTCCTGTGGTGTTGTATTCCCAAGCGGAATTAGTATATAATATCATTAAGGATGCAGCAGCTCGGATGGATGCTCCATTCTATTGTTTGAATGACGCAAAAATCAGGGTCGCTTCGCAAACATTGGAAGGGACTGTTTTTTCTGTCAAAAATAAATGTTTTTCCTTGGAAAATCTGGAATTATCTCTGCTTGGCACCTATCAGCTTGAAAATTGCCTTGCGGTTCTGGAGGCCTGCCTTGTGCTGAACAAAAACGGTCTTTCGATTCCCGAAGGAGCAATTCGCAATGGACTGAAAAATGCCCGTTGGGCAGGCAGGATGGAGCTTTGCGGCAGAGCGCCGCTTGTCATTCTGGATGGCGCGCATAATGCGGATGGGATTCGGCAGCTGGCAAATTCCCTTTCGGTTTATTTCAAGGAAAAAAAGGTTACCCTTATTCTCGGTATTCTGGGGGATAAGGAATATCGGAGGATGGCAGAGCAGATTCTTCCCTTTGCGGAGACGGTGATTCTGACTGAGCCGCACAGCGAGAGAAGGCTGGATGTATTTTCTCTTGCCCGCTCTGTTTCCGATTTCAGCGGTACGGTGGAGATGGAAAAGGAAATTGAGGCGGCGTATGAAAGGGCGCGCACCCTCACCCCTCAGGACGGCATTATTCTTTGCTGTGGTTCCTTATATATGATCGGAGCCATGCGCACCTATCTGAAGCACCGTAAAAACAGCTAAACTGAAGCACATAGAAAAAGTATTTGAAACGGAGGAATGTCCTGTGTTTAATTTTAAAGAAGAATTGAGCAGATATCAGCCCATTCTGGAAATCGACCAGATCGAAGCATCCCTGCATACATCCGAAATGCAGGATCTTCTGGATATCCTACAGCATATTGCGAAGGAGAAAAAGCAGCCCCCCACTCAGGAATAAGCAAAAGGAGAGAATGACATGAAATGCCCGAATTGTGGTTTTAATTTTTCTGAGGGCTGTCGCTGTCCCGATTGCGGCGTAGATGTGTATGTGTTCCGAAAGGCACGCAATGCATCCATCCGTCTTTATAACGAAGCGCTTACCTTAGCCGGAGAAACCGATCTCTCCGGTGCAGCGGCAAATCTGGAACAGAGCCTTCTTTTTGATAAAAATAACATACAGGCGAGAAATCTTCTCGGTCTGATTTATTGCGAAACGGGGCGCATCGGGGATGCCCTCAGACATTGGATTATCAGCTCCTCCCTTCTGCCCGAAGGAAATGCTGCCGCAGGCTATATGGCGTATTTGCAGAAAAACGCCAGAGAAATGGAAAAATGCAATGATGCGGTGCGGATGTATAATCAGGCGATTACCTATCTGAAGCAGGGCAGTGATGATTTAGCCATTATTCAGCTGAAAAAATCCATTGACAATAACCCGAATTTCATTGATGCCTATAACCTGATGACGCTTTGCTGCATTGAGGATAAAAATCTTAAGCGCGCACTGCATTTTAATGAAATCGTGCTGAAACGGGATATTCGCAATCCTCTTGCCCTGCATTATGCACAGCTGATTGGCAATGTGCCCTCTCCCACTCTGAAAAAGGGAGACAAAAATAAAGCCTCTGCGGCAGTCAGCGTGAAAAAAACAGACAGCAATCCGCCCCTTCCCGGCTATAAGCGCAAGGACAGAAGCAGCAGCGTTCTGGAAAAGCACAACATGATTGCCTTTGTAATCGGGCTTGTGATTTCAGCTCTGGTGATTCTGGTGCTGATTGTGCCTGCGCTAAATGAGGATAAGGATGCAAAAATCAAGGAATTGCAGACCGCTGTTGAAAATTATTCCGGTGAAACCAATATGACACCGGAGGAGGTTCTGGAAATGCGGACAGAACTGCAAAAGCTGCAAAAGGAAAACAAGCAGCTGCGCAGCGAGGAAAATAAGCAGGCGAATCTGGAATTGCTGGAAACGGCAGTATCGCAGATGACAGACGGCGATTATGAAGCCTGCATCACCACCTTTGAATCCATTGATACGGTTGGATTTAGTGATGATGATTTGGCGAAATATAATTCCCTGAAGGCGGAGCTTTACCCCAAGGCGGCAGATGCCTACTACACCAAAGGAAAAAGTGATTTCCTAAGCAAAAACATGACAGAGGCAAAGACCGATCTGGAAACAGCCTTGAAATACGCAAGCAACGAAAACTTTGTGGATGACATCTATTACTATCTGGGACAGATTGCAGAGGGAGAAAACGATACGGCAAGCGCAAAGAAATATTACAACAAGATTATCAGTGATTACCCCGATTCCAATCAGATTGGCAATGCCAGAAACGCATTGGAGGGCTTAAAGGAATAAGCCTAATGGAATAAAAATAGAACACAAATGAAGCCCCTCTTTTCAGAGGGGCTTTTGCTATGCGCTTATTTCATGTATTTATCGTGCAGCTCCTTATACTTTTCGGTATAAGCCTGATTCTGCTTCTGCTGCAGCAGATTTGCACGAATCTGTTCCTTCACCTCATCGAAGGGGGTTACGGATGCGTCCTTCTTATCCTCAACCTTAATCAGATGATAGCCGAACTGTGTCTTTACAGGGCCAACTACCTTGCCAACCTCAGCCGCAAATACCGCCTGATCGAACTCCGGAACCATCTGACCCTTGCCGAATTCGCCAAGGTCACCGCCCTGCACATTGGAGGGGCAGGAGGAAAATTCCTTCGCGGCATCCTCAAAATAGATATCCCCTGCGGTGATTTTGTTCATGATATCCTGTGCTTTTTCTTCGGAATCCACCAGGATATGCTTTGCATGTACGGTTTCGCCCTTTTCAAAATGCTGGGGGTTTTCTTTGTAGAACGCCTGCATTTCTTCATCTGTTACAGTGATATCCTTCAAAACGCTGTTGATGGCAAGCTGGGCAAGGATATCCTTTCTTGCCCGTTCCATCATGGCTTTAAATTCATCGGTTTCATCCATTTTTTCTTCTTCTGCCATCTTTGCATACAGATGGAATGCCAGAAGCTGCTTCAGTGCGTGCTCTCTGAACTGGGGATATGCCGCATACGCCTGCTGCTCCTTCGGCAGATTCGCGATATATGCGTCCAAATCCGCATCTGTAATGTTTACGCCGTCAATTGTTGCTAAAATATTCTGTTCGCTCATTTGAATTCTCCTAAATGTAAATTATTATTTATTGAATCCCGAAGTCCTCATTATTCCAGAGGTTATCCTCAGGGTTCTGTCCATTGCCGGGGTCTGTTGTGCCGGGGTCTGTGCTGTTGGTATCATCATCACCGCTGCTCACATGCGCAGAATCGCAGGTTGCGCTGATATTGATATCCAGCTTGCCTTCGGGAACCTTAGAGGGCTTGCCCTTAATCGTACCGTCACTGTTGACCGCCAAAACCACATTCATGGTCGGGCAGGTTGCGCCCGCAAGCTTGCCTGTTTCGCTGCAAATCGTATAGGATTTGTGCATCGTGCAGGTGCCGCCGCCTGTGCTGCCCTTGAAATCCGTTGTAACATAGTCACTCGTTACACCATAGCCATAGTAATCGCTGTTGCAAAGAGAAGAAGGTGTCATGCCGGATGCAGAGCAGATAGAACGTGTTGTCAAGCCATCCGGTTTTTTAAACTCCTTATTCTTCAGTCCCTTATCATAATGAATCTGGCTCATAACCGAGCTCCAGATGCGCAGATGGGCGTTATTTGCATTTATAATCTCCTTCTGACTGTCATACCCCATCCAGATACCGGCGGTATAGTAAGGCGTATAGCCATAGAAGGTCAGGTCAACGGTATCATTGGTGGTACCTGTTTTACCTGCAACATTCATGCCGCTGATGGCTGCCTTCGTACCGGTACCCTTCGTGATAACATCACGCATCATATCCGTCAGCAGGAAGGCGGTTGTTTCCTTCAGCACCCGATGTGTTTCCTGTTCGGAATTATCCAGAAGCACGTTGCCGTCATGGTCATACACCACGCTATAGAACATCGGCTCATAATAGGTGCCGCCGTTGGCAATGGTTGCATAGGCCGCCGTCTGCTCCAGAACGGAAACGCCCTGTGTCAGACCGCCGAGTGCCGTTGTTGCCGCCTTATCCCGTTCATCAATCGTGGTAAAGCCAAAGTCCAGCAGATACTGATAAGCCGTATCCGCGCCGACCATCATAAAGGTCTTAACCGCCAGCACGTTCATGGAATGCCAGATACCCTGACGCACTGTAGTAGGCCCGATATATTTGCCGTCCCAGTTTTTGGGAGACCAGCCGCCGTAGGTAACAGGCTCATCAATGATGATGGAGCCGGGCATCAGCAGTCCCGTATCAATCGCGGGGGCATACGCCGCCAAGGGCTTCATCGTCGAGCCCTGCTGACGCAGTGCCTGTGTCGCACGGTTGAATACGGAATCACCGGGCTTTTCGCCGCGTCCGCCGACAATCGCCTTTACTTCGCCGTTGCTCTGATCCATGATGACCATTGCCGCCTGCAGGGATTTGGAAACCGTCAGCTTATCCAGAACCAAGGTATGCGTTTCATCCAGAAGCTCCTCCTTCACGGATGCAACAAAGGCATCTGCCTCCTCCTGCGAGGTAACGGTTGTTTTCTTTTCATAATGCGACTGATTGCTGCTTTCATCGGGGTTCTGTGTATCCAGAACGGAAATCAGATAGGTCACATCCATCTTCCCATCCCCTGCCGGGAACATATTATCATTCTTCATGGCAGCTTCTGCGGTTTCCTGCATGGAAGCGTCCATTGTGGTATGAATCTGCAAGCCGCCGCTGTAAATCATATTGGATGCCTGTGCGGCTGTCATGTTTTTCTTTTCCATCAGGTCAGCCTTAATCTGCTGCACTGCCGCCTCTACAAACCAGTTATGCTTTGCGTTGCTTTCTTCATCCGCAGTATCCTTGCAGACCAGATGTGCATAGATATCCTCTGCCGCGGCTTCGTCATATTCCGCCTGCGTAATCATATTCAGATCCAGCATTTTTTTCAGAACCGTCATCTGGCGTTCCTTGCTTGCCTCCTGATTCATATCCGGCGCATACAGGCTGGGGGTTTTCGTGATGCCCGCAATGCTTGCTGCCTCTGCCAGAGTCAGCTCACTGGCATGCTTGCCAAAATAATATTGAGAAGCCGCCTCTACGCCACGCAGACCATGATGCAGCGGTATCGTGTTCAGATACAGCTCCAGAATATATTTCTTCGCCGCATCCTTCGAGCCAAGCTGTTTTTTCAGCGCATTTTCCAGAGAAACAGCCAAATACTGCTCCTTTATCTTTCTGGAAAGGCTCTTTTCGCGCTCAAGCACCTCATTTTTCAGCACCTGCTGCGTCAGCGTACTCGCACCCTGCGAAAAGCTCATGGTTTTAATATTTTCAGCCATCGCACGCATAATCCCTCGGATATCAATACCATTATGCTCATAAAAACGCTGATCCTCAATCGCGATGACCGCATTTTGCATATTGGTTGTGATTGCGGAAAGCTTCACATATTCTCGGTTTTCCTCGCCATGCAGCTTATCCACCTCGTTATCATCCGCATCATAGATGACAGAGGTATAGGAATCGGGCAGAACATCGGAGGTATTCAGCATATCCGTGCTTTGCAGAATACCGAACACCGTACCCAGAATTGCGCCTGCAACCGCAAAGGCAATCACGATGGCAACAATCAGCAAAACCTTCCCGATTCTGCTGTTGACCGAGCGTTTCTTTCTGCGCTTTCTGCGTCTTTTCGGGTTTCCGGAAGAGGATGGTCGGCGTGAGCCGTTTGCGCTGGAGGGGCGTGCCTGCCTTGTGCCGGAAGGGCGTGTCTGTCTTACGCCCGTTCTGTCCTGCGCGTCTCCCCTTCTGTGTTGAGATTCACTCATATTTCAAGCCTCCTGTTTATTTCCATGTGTAATCAAAACGGATGGAACAAAATCCATATTCCGCCATTTTGCGAAGATTATACTTTTTAATTATACCAAAATTTCACCGCAAAAGAAAGACATTTTCACAAAAACATGCTTATTTCTACTATAACCTTTGTTTAATTTTTCTTTAACATTGCAAAAAAAGCCCCGAAATCAAGGAAAAGGCATGCTTCGCCCTTCTCACTCATATCATTGCAGAGGGAGGGAGCGGACAATGCGAAAAAGAAAACGAAACCGAAAAAAGAAGAAATTTCTGCCCCTTCTCCTGCCTGCTCTGCTGACGGTTCTCTGTTTTTTCCTTCTGGAAAAAAGCCTTCTGCCGCCCCTGAAGGAAATCTCGCACATGCAGTGCAAAGCGGCGGCAAATCGGATTATCGACGAGGCGGCGGCAAATGCACTTGCGCGTATGGAATTAGATGCAAGCGCGCTTTTGCAGAAGGGGGCGGATGGCGAAAGCTACACCGCCAACACCACATGCGTAAACCAATTCTGCGCCCTGCTGAGCCGCGACATCACAAAGCAGCTAAATGAACTGCCGAAGGAGGTTATTCCCATTCCGCTTGGCGCGGCAACGCATTGGGGGCTTCTTGCCAATCAGGGACCGAAAATCCCCTTCACCCTTCTGCCTATGGGTGCGGTCAGGGTGGATTATGAAACGGCATTTTCCTCCGTCGGCATCAATCAGATCAACTACAAAATCTGGCTTGCGGTACATTTAGAGCTTCGGATTGTCAATCCGCTGTACCGGGAGGATATTACATTAGAGAGAAAAATTATGCTTGCCGATCTGGTTTTCAGTGGAAAGGTGCCGGCGCATTACTTTCAAATCAGCCGACCGAATGAATATCTATTGACAGAATGAACACAATGCTAGTATGATATGAGGTAATGAAAGTTGATATGGAGGTAATAGAAATGGTCAAAACATTAAGTGAATTCTGGAATGAGGTTGCTTCTATCTGCTATGACAGCAGCGATTACGGTATCATTGCGCAGGTTCGTTCTCAGTTTAGAACCAATGAAATCAATAAATTCGTGAATGCTTTCATCCCCGGAACCGAAATTCTGAAGGACGGCAAAAACGGCACACCTGTTGCCATGAAGGGCAAAGCGGATGATGACAAGGGCGCAAGCGGCAACGAGGAAATCGATTTCCACGGCTTGCAGCTGTTCGATTATTCCGATATGAAGGGCGACTGGATGGTTGTTACCTTCCCCAATCTGGAAGCACTGGAAAAGCATCTTCTGAGCGAAGCAGGCGCACTGAATGTATATTCTTCCGATATGCTTGTATTTGAGGATGGTGTATTCAAGCCCTTTGAAATCATGTTCAACGGGGATAATGATACAGTAATTCCCATTGATAAGGATAACTTCGATACCCCTCTGGATATCAAGGCAATGCAGGATCGCATCTGGGTAAGATGGATGGACCCCAAGGAGCTGGAGCCTCTGACGGACGAGGAGGTAGCGGAATACAGAAAATCCATCGGCAAATAAAAACACGAAAAGCACTCCATCCGGAGTGCTTTTTTTCATGCGTATTTTTTAATCTAAGGGTCTGCCGAAGCGTTTTTCGTATTCCTCCGCAAGCATCGGGCGGAAATCGGGGTGTGCAATCGAAATCAGCGCCCTTGCCCGCTCCTTGAGGCTTCTGCCCCAAAGCTTTGCTATGCCATATTCCGTTACCACATAATCAATTTCTGTTCTTGGGGTTGTTACCACTGCGCCATGGTCGATAAATGGCACGATTTTGGAAATTTTTCCGCCTGCCGCCGTGGAAGGCAAGGCAATGATGGCTCTGCCGCCCTTACTCATCGTTGCGCCGCGGATAAAGTCTACCTGTCCGCCGACACCGCTGAACTGCATCCCCTTCACTACCTCCGCATTGACCTGCCCCATCAAATCAACCTGAATGGCGGAATTGATGGAAACCATGTTATCATTCTGTGCAATCACATAGGGGTTATTGACATGCTCCACCCCATGCAGCTCAAAGCAGGGGTTATTATCCAGAAAATCATACAATCTCTGCGTGCCTGCCGCGAAGGTCGCAATGCTTTTGCCGCGGTGCAGTGTTTTCTTTTTATTATTGATGACACCTGCTTCAATCAGGTCGATAATGCCATCCGCCGCCATTTCGGTATGCAGACCCAAATCCTTTTTATCCTTTAAAAAGGTCACAACGGCATCGGGAATACCGCCAATGCCAAGCTGAATCGTATCCCCATCCTGCACGAGAGACGCGCAGTATTCCCCTATTTTCTGCTCAACCTCCGTAATTGTCGGCGGTGCGAGGGTCGGCATGGGTCTGTCCTCCTCTACGATGATATCAATATCTCTCAAATGAATGAAGGAATCCCCCATCACGCGCGGTAGATTGCGGTTCATCTGCGCAATTACAAGCTTTGCGGAATCCCGAAAGGCAGGCAGATGGTCAATCCCCGGCCCCATGGAGCAATAGCCATGCGCATCCGGCTCGGAAACGGAAATCAGAAGCACATCCACACCGCCACGTTCTCTGAGCATGCGGGGATAAAGATGGAAAAAGCAAGGCAGATATTCCGCTCTGCTCTCCGCAACTGCCCCTCTTGTACTGCCGCCCAGAAAATAGCCGAAAAAGCGCAGATGCTTTTCCATCCCCTTCGCGATATGCGGCTCCTCCTTTCTGAGGGAAAGCATGAAGTGCATATCCACATCTGTCAGGGCATCCGCATTGCGTGCCAGTGCATCCACCAGCGCATACGGCTCGGAGCCAACGTGCGCAATAGAGATGGTCTCGCCGGAGCGAATCTGCCGCACAGCCTCATCCGCAGACAGAAGCCTGCCGGAAAAACGGTCTTTCCAATTCATCTGCTACATCCTTTCTTCTTCATCAGGGTTCGTCAAATCATAAATTTATCATAGCATACTTTTTTTCTCGGAACAATTTTTTTCTATAAAAAATCAGCCCATGAAAAAGGCACAACCCATAAAGGATTGTGCCATAGCTTCGTTATTTTTATACCGACTGAAAAATATCAGCCCTCCTGTACGAAGGAAACCAGCAAATCGCCCTGATTTACCTGTTCGCCCTCTTTTACATAAATCTTATCAATCACGCCGTCCTGATTTGCAACAATGGAGGTTTCCATCTTCATTGCTTCAACCGTCAGCAGAGGCTGGTTCTTCTTAACCTCCTCGCCCTCCTTCACCAGAATCTTGGAAACGGTGCCGGGGATGGAGGAGCCAAGGTGGAAGGGATTATTTTTATCTGCCTTCAGCTTACCGTCGCTCTTTACCTCAAGGTGCTTATCCAGAACCTTAATTTCACGCATTACGCCGTTGATTTCAAAGGTCAGCGTGCGGATACCCTCTGTATTGGGCTCTGTCATATCGATATATTTAATCAGAATATCCTTACCCTCGCCGATTTCGATAGAGGTTTCTTCGCCCTTCGCCAGACCGAAGAAGAATACATCACTGCTCAGCTTGGATACGTCTGTATAAACCTCCTCATGGTTTACATAGTCATCATATACCTTGGGATACAGTGCATAGGAAAGCACATTTCTGGGGTTCACCTTCTTCAGGGCATGTGCTTCATGCAGATGCTTTTCGATAGCTTCCCAATCCGCAGGAGGAAGCAGTGCGCCTGCTCTGCCCTCGATGGGCTTCTGCCCCTTCAGCACGATTTTCTGCAAATCCGCAGGGAAGCCGCCCTCAGGCTGACCGATGTTGCCAAGGAAGTAATCCACAACGGAATCGGGATAGGAAACCTCCGCCCCTTCTGTCATGATGTTATCCTTTGTCAGTCCGTTTTTAGACATGAAGATTGCCATATCGCCAACAACCTTAGAGGAGGGTGTTACCTTAACGATGTTGCCCAGAAGGTCATTCGCATCCTTATACAGGTGCTTGATTTCCTCGAACTGGTCGGCGGAGCCCATTGCCTTAACCTGTGCCAGCAGGTTGGAATACTGACCGCCGGGGATTTCGTATTTATAGATTTCCGTATTGGGTGTCTTCATTTCACTTTCAAAGCCTGTGAAAATCTGACGCACGCCCTGATAATAATGGCTCAGCTCAATCAGCTGTTCGGTATTCAGACCGGTATCTCTTTCTGTGCCCTTCAGCGCTTCCACAACAGCGTTCATGGAGGGCTGAGAGGTCAGAGAGGACATGGACTGGATTGCAAGGTCAACAATATCCACGCCTGCCTCTGCCGCCATCAGAACGGTGCTGACACCGTTGCCTGTGGTATCGTGTGTATGCAGGTGCAGAGGAATGTGAAGCTCTTTTTTCAGTGTGCTGAACAGCTCCTTCGCCGCATAGGGCTTCAAAAGACCTGCCATATCCTTGATTGCGAAGATGTGACAGCCCATAGCCTCCAGCTCTTTTGCTTTTCTGATATAGTAATCCAGTGTATATTTTGTTTCGTTAGGGTCTAAGATATCCCCTGTGTAGCAGATGGAGCCTTCTACGATTTTGCCTGTATTCAGCGCAACCTCGATGGGCATTTTCATATTTTCCACCCAGTTGAGGGAATCGAAAATACGGAACACATCAATGCCGCGTTCTGCGGAAACCTCAATGAATTTCTGCACCACGTTATCGGGGTAGTTTGCATAGCCGACAGCGTTGGATGCACGCAGGAGCATCTGAATCAGTGTGTTGGGCATTGCCGCTCTCAGCTGCTGCAGGCGTACCCAAGGGGATTCCTTGAGGAAACGATACGCAACGTCAAAGGTTGCGCCGCCCCATGCTTCTACGGAGAAGGCATTTGCCATTGCCATATTTGTTGCGGGTGCAGCGGCCATCAGGTCATTGGTACGCAGTCTGGTTGCCATCAGGGACTGATGTGCGTCACGCATGGAGGTATCTGTTACCAGCAGGCGTTTTTCCTTCAAAAGGGACTGTGTATATGCCTTTGCGCCCATCTTGAGGAAGGTATCCCTTGCACCGGGAACCTCAATGGTTTTGCCATTTTCGGTCTTGCCGAAGGAAGGCACAACGATGGGGTCAAACTGCGGCTTCTGTCCCTTGGATTCATTGACAATCTGGTTGCCGATGAATTCCGCAATCTTGCTTGCTCTGTCCTTTCCGGGAATGAAGCGGAACAGTTCAGGTGTTTTTTCGATAAAGGTTGTCGTACATTTCCCTTCACTCCATGTTTCGCTCTGCAAAACATTGATGAGGAAAGGAATATTTGTTTTTACGCCGCGGATACGGGTTTCCTTAATCGCACGAATTGCCTTATTGGTCACGCCTTTAAAGGTTCTGTCATGCGCGATAATCTTAACCAGCAGGCTGTCATAATAGGGAGTAACCTCTGCGCCTGTGTGGGCTGTGCCGCCATCCAGACGGATACCGTTGCCGGCAGGGGAACGATATACGTTAATCTTGCCTGTATCGGGCATGAAATTGTTTGCAGGGTCTTCCGTTGTGATACGCAGCTGCACGGAATAGCCGTTGCAGTGTACATCCTCCTGAGAGGAAATGCCGATTTCGGGCGCACTCAGAGGATAGCCCTCCTCAATCAGAATCTGTGCCTGTACGATATCAATACCGGTTACCTCCTCGGAAACGGTATGCTCTACCTGAATACGAGGGTTCATTTCGATGAAGTAGTAGTTTTCATCGGCATCCACCAGAAATTCCAGTGTGCCGGCGTTCTTATAGCCTACATGCTTGGACAGACGCACTGCATCCGCCAGAATTTTTTCTCTGACAGGCTGGCTTACGGTAAAGGCAGGCGCAAATTCGATTACCTTCTGGTGTCTTCTCTGCACGGAACAGTCACGGTCAAACAGATGCACCACATTGCCGTATTTATCGCCAAGCACCTGTACTTCGATATGCTTGGGGTCACGCAGATATTTTTCTACGAAAATTTTATCATCACCGAAGGCCTTCTTTGCTTCGTTTCTTGCTTCTTCAAATTCCTTGGGCATTTCCTCTTCGGAATTTACAATACGCATACCGCGACCGCCGCCGCCGTTGGATGCCTTCAGCATAACGGGATAGCCGACCTTCCGGGCAACCTCCATTACCTCATCCAGACTTCTGACTGCATGGTCAACACCGGGGATGATGGGAACATTACATTCGATTGCCATTTTCTTGGAAGAAATCTTATCCCCCATTTTATACATGACATCTACATTGGGGCCGATAAAAGCAATCCCCTCTTTTTCGCATGCCTCAACAAATTCGGGATTTTCGGAAAGGAACCCATATCCGGGATGGATCGCATCTACACCTTTTGCTTTCGCAATTTTGATGATGTTATTGATATCCAGATATGCGTCCAGAGGACCTTTTTCGGGGTTCAGCATATAAGCCTCATCGGTTTTTGTGCGGAACAGCGCATATTTATCCTCTTTTGAGAAAATACCTACTGTCTGAATGCCCAATTCATTCAGCGCACGATACACACGAATGGCAATTTCGCCACGGTTTGCAACCAGAACCTTTTTAAATTTTCTAATTTCTACGTTCTGCATGGGGGATACCTCCTTTTTCGGTTTTTGTATAGATTGCTTTGGATGCCAAAGCATTTTTGACTTGTCTTGGAAAAACATAGTTTCTCCCTATTATAATACAGGAATTTCTATTCGTAAACCATAAATTGTGTCGAATACCTATAAGAAATACTTATGTCTTTATATTGTGGACAAAAAACTGTATTCTTTATCCATTTCCTTTTTTCCCAAAGACATGATTCAGAAGTTGTGACAAAAATTTTGCTTCCACCACACGGATATTCTCCAAATGCAGCTCCCGCATGCCGCCTGCGGAAATGAAAACCTGCTTGAAGCCCATGCGGTCCAGCTCCTTGATGCGGCTTTCCATAGAAGGGACACGCTTCAATTCGCCCGTCAGCCCGACATCGGCAAGAAATGCCCAATCCGAGGGAATCGACTTGTCATAAACGGAAGAAGCAATGCTCATCAGCACGGCAAGATTTGCCGCCTGCTCCTTCAGATACAGACCGCCTGTGGTCTTGATGACAACATTTTTATCATAGAGCTTAATGCCGCCCCTCTGCTCCAGAATGGAAATCAGCGTATTCATGGTATCCTTTTTCATGGTTTCGCTGATGCGCGAGGGATACGGCGTGAAGGAAGGGGAAACCAAACTTTCGATTTCCGCAATGACAGGACGAGAGCCCTCCTTCAAAACCGCAATCGCACTGCCGGAAACAAAATCGCCCCTCTCCCGTTTCGTTACAAAATAAGCCGAGGGGTTTTCGATGGACGCAAGCCCTGCCTCTGTCATAGTGAAAAAGCCCATTTCGCCCGTACTGCCGAAGCGGTTTTTCGTTGCAACCAGACACCGCAGCTCATCCGCACCCTCGCCCTCCAGCACAAGCACCGCATCCACCAGATGCTCCAAGGCACGCAGACCTGCGATTTCATCGCTTTTATTCATCTGCCCTATCATCAGCACCGCTCTGGGGCGGCTTTTATTTTTTGCCTGCGCCACCAGAGCAGACGCACATTCCATGGTCTGCGTCGGGTTGCCTGCGCGCGAGGGCAAAAATTCCGCCAGAGAAAAGGTCTGGATGCTGTCCAGAATAATCAGATCGGGGTCAATTTCCCGAATCGCGTCCAATACGTTGTCCATAGAGGTGTCCGCCACAATCCAGATATTTTCCGCAATGGTGTCCAGAATACGGTCTGCACGGTTTTTAATCTGACTGTCACTCTCCTCCCCCGATGCATAAAGCACCCGAAAGCCCTGCTTTGCCAGCGCAGATGCCGCCATCAGGCTCAGGGTGGATTTGCCGCCGCCGGGAGGCGAGGTGATGATGGTGACGGAATCGCGCACAATGCCGCCGCCCATCACGCGGTCAAATTCCGCAATGCCTGTCAGCAGGCGTTGGTCACTGCCCGTTTCCACCTCCGAAAGGCGGGAAACCGGCTGCTTCGGTGCTGCCTTCGCCGCCTTTGCGCTACCCCTGACCTGCGCCGTTTCCGCAAGGGTATTCCATTCGCCGCAATCGGGGCATTTGCCTGCCCATTTCGGGCTTTGATATCCGCAGCTTGTACATTGATAGACTGTTTTGATTTTCATAGCATTCCCTCAATCGTATCTTTTCTATAATAAAAGGACTGCAATCCAACCTACCGGATTACAGTCCCTTTTTGTTTTTTATCAGCCGATTTTTTCGATTGCAACAGAAGGGGTATCCTTACCCAACTCTACGCTGAAGGTTACCTTGCCTGCCAGATTTGTTTTCATCTTGCCGACATTCACATCGTCAATCAAAATCTTATATTCTGTATCGGGCTCCAGCTCCATGGTAATCTGTGTATCCTCCAGCCCCTCAACGGTAAATTCTGCGCCTCTTTCGTTTACGGTGAAATTATGTACGGTTGCGCCGGGAACTGTTTCCAGCAGCATTTTACCGTTCTTTTCCAGCTTTGTGATTTCCTTAAAGGTTTTGATTTTATATAAGTCACCACTCACTTCAAAATCAAGGACTTTCTTCTTTTCGTCCATCAGATGATTGCCGAAACTGATTGTGCCATTGTCTTCCTGTCTAATCAATTCTTCGATTACTGCCATTTTCAGTACCTCCACTCGCTTCTCTATTGTGCCTCGCCCGAGAAACCCGAAAAAAAGAGATTCCCGACGTTTGAACCTTTGTTTGTGCTCCACTGTCAGCGGATAAAACTACGGTTATGATTATAACACAAAATAGATTGCAGGTATAGCTAATTTTTTGAAATCTTTTGCATAAAATCCTGTATTATTTCACAACGCGGAAGCTGAATCCATTCGTTTTCAGACCAACGGAAACCTTATCCCCCGCTTTGATATTGCCCAGAAGATATTCCTCCGCGAAGGCATCCTCAATCTTAGACTGGATGGCTCGGCGCAGCGGTCTTGCGCCATACGCCTTATCATAGCCCTCCTCGGCAATTTTTTCGATTGCTTTTTTGGTAAAGGAAACCGTAATATTCATATTTTCCTTTACACGCTTTGCCATCACATCCGTCAGAAGCCACACAATTCTCGTGATTTCCTCCTTTTCCAGCGGATGGAACACGATAATATCATCAATACGGTTCAGAAATTCGGGCTTAAAGATGGTCTTGATTTCATCCATCACGCCCTTTTTCATCATTTCATAGCTCTGCTCGGGCGTTTCCACGCTCGTAAAGCCCAGACGCTTGGGTGCGGCAATGCTGCGCGCGCCTGCGTTCGAGGTCATGATGATAACGGTATTCTTGAAGTCCACCTTTCTGCCCTGCCCGTCCGTAATGTGTCCATCGTCCAAAACCTGCAAAAGAATATTAAACACCTCAGGGGATGCCTTTTCGATTTCATCAAACAGCACAACAGAATAAGGATTGCGGCGCACCTTTTCGCTCAGCTGACCGCCCTCCTCATAGCCGACATAGCCCGGAGGAGAGCCGACCATTCTGGAAACGCTGTGCTTTTCCATATATTCGGACATATCAATCCGCACCATGGCATTTTCGTCCCCGAAAAGCGCTTCCGCCAGCGCCTTGGAAAGCTCCGTCTTGCCGACACCCGTAGGGCCGAGGAACAGGAAGGAGCCGATGGGTCTGTTGGGGTCCTTCAAGCCGACACGCCCACGGCGGACAGCCTTTGCCAGTGCCTTCACTGCTTCATCCTGCCCGATGACTCTTTTATGCAGAACTTCCTCCAGATGGAGCAGACGCTGACTTTCCTCCTCCTGCATGCTCTGCACGGGGATTCCCGTCCAACGGGAAACGATTTCTGCGACATTATCTGCCGTCACCACAATTTCGCCGCTGTCATGCGTGGATTCCCATGCGCGCTTTGCCGCCTTCAGACTGGTACGCAGACCATCCTGCAGCTTTTTGATTTCCGCCGCCTGTTCAAATTCCTCTGTCTTAATGGCAGTCTCCTTTTCCTGCTCCAGCTCTGCAATTCTTGCCTCCAGCTCCTTGATGGAGGTGGGCGCAGTATACGCAGAAAGACGCAGACAGGAGGCTGCTTCGTCAATCAGGTCGATTGCCTTATCCGGCAGGAATCGCTCCGTTACATAGCGTGCGGAAAGCCTAACCGCCGCCGCGATTGCTTCATCCGAAATGCGTACCCTATGGTGCATTTCATAGGGGTCCTTCAGTGCTGTCAGCATTTGCACGGCAACCGCTTCTGTCGGCTCCTCCACGCGCACAGGCTGAAACCGCCGCTCAAAGGCGGCATCCTTTTCAATATGCTTGCGGTATTCCTCAAGAGTGGTTGCGCCAATCAGCTGAATTTCCCCTCTTGCCAGAGCAGGCTTGAGAATATTCGAGGCATCAATCGCGCCCTCTGCCGCACCTGCCCCGATGACGGTATGGATTTCATCAATGAAAAGAATGATATTGCCTGCCGCCTTTACATCCTCCAGTGCCTTTTTCATGCGTTCCTCAAATTCCCCACGATATTTCGAGCCTGCGACCATAGCGGACAAATCCAGAGAAAGAATCCGCTTATGCCGCAGGGTATCGGGCACATTGCCATCACTGATTTTCTGCGCCAGACCCTCCACAATCGCCGTTTTCCCGACACCGGAGTCACCCATCAGGCAGGGGTTATTCTTCGTTCTGCGGCTCAGAATCCGAATGATACGCTCAATCTCCTGCTCTCTGCCGACAATCGGGTCGAATTTTCCCTGCTTTGCCAGTGCCGTCATATCTCGGCTGAATTTATCCAGTGTTTCCGTCTCGGAAATTTCCTCCTTCGGGCGTTCGTGCATCCCCTGCACACCGGCAGGCTGCGCCTCGCTTTCACCCAGAAGCAGCATGATATCCTCATACAGTGTTTGAATATCTACGCCCAAATCCTCCAAAAGCGTGATGGCAAGCGTATCCGGTTCACGCAGAAGTGCCAGCAGAATATGCTCTGTCCCGACATAATTTGCCCCCAGACGCACCGCCTCCTGCTTGCTGCGCTCCACCACACGCTTTGCGCGCGGTGTCATATCCAAGGGGAGATAAAATTTCTGCTTTTCCCCCTGCATTTCGCAAATGCGCTCCATCACCTGATGGTAGGTCACATTCTGCCCCTCCAACGCCTTTGCGGCAACGCTCTGCTGCACCAATGTCAGCCCAAGCAGGATATGCTCTGTGCCGATATATTCATTGCCCAGCTTTGCTGCGGCCTCCTTTGCCCTTTGCAGCACATCAAAGGCCTTTTTTGTATATTTCTCCTGCATCCTATTCACCTTCCTTGGTTTAATTTGTTAGCCATCAATGATTGTGATTGCTAATTTATTCCGGAAAGAAAAGAACCGATACAGGTTCTTCTCCGTAGGTTTCTTCTGATATTCCCATATTATATACCAACTTACTGGAAATTGCAAAGGATACTTCTTACAATTCCGTTAATTCTTCCGAAAAAAGTGAAAACGGCTCCCCTTCGGGCTTGGCGGTAAAGGAAAACGGCTGTTTCGTATCGGGATGGATGCCCTCCAAGCGGTAAGACCAGAGCGCAATCTCCGTTTTGCCGCGCTTCGGAAAGCCTTTGTTATATTTTTTATCCCCCCAGATGGGCACGCCTGCATGAGAAGTCTGGACGCGAATCTGGTGATGCCTGCCTGTTTCCAGCTCGATTTCCGCCAAGGTCAGCACGCCCTGCTCCGTTTCTCTCTCCGCAAGCCGC
>ULWS01027543.1_pt1 | contig 17613 bp, 18 predicted proteins | sample 1960591 | NCBI WGS metagenome assembly ULWS01 (sample SAMEA4835818, study PRJEB28245) | human gut metagenome | biome: gut microbiome; material: fecal sample | place: Denmark | collected 2008
ATTGTTTGTTAGTTACCTTCTGCAAAGGTCCGTATAATCACGAATATGGCAAATTGTATTCATGTTTAAGAGAACAATATCTGTTTACAAACAAGACTAATAGCTAATGTTTTAAAATAGCCTGTTTCAGTATATGCAAAATTCAAACTCAAAAGCTACCACTTTTACGTTATTCGCACATTTAGGGCTATACAATTCCAATTATCACAATAGAAAAATTCGCCCTCATTCTCATTGTATATCCCGATGATGAATATGAATATTATTGAACAATCACTCCATTAAGCCCGATATACCTCTACAAAGATAGTATTATTCTATATATTTCTATGCAAATCCTCAAAAAAGAATTCTCCTCTTTTTATAAATAAAGTAAAGTAACATCAATGTCGATATACTAATTATTAGCATCCAACTTATATTTTTCCTATAATATAAGCTATTCTCTTCCTCCTCACAAACCACTTTATGATGATTCGTGTCGATGAAAGATGATATTTGAGTATCTTCTTTCTCATCTATCCTCTCTTTCTTTTCAAAAACCTTATTCACCGTCTTTCTGCTACCTGAAATAAAACAGGTGGAAGAGAAATCCCCTGTCGCAGTATCTTTCCCCAATACTACCAATATTTGTTCGGTAGACTCCTCCATCCGTTCCAGCATCTTCCTTTCCTGATTAACATCATACGAAGCCACATGGGAAGAATGCCCGGAAGAACTTGAATCCATCTGCACCTCACTGCTCCTACTGATAACTTCCTTCTTAGTCCTACATCCCGAAAGCACCCCCGGAAGAACGAACCCCAATAATAAAACAAACAGCAGCTCTCTCCCACTCTTCATAAACTCCCTCACATCAAAACAAGGACACGCTTTCACATATTCATAAGGTTCGATCACCCCGTCTCCATTCAAATCCGGCGAAGTATCCCGGTGTCCCAATACCTGAAGAATAGTATATTCCCGTTGCAAATCCATTATTACTTGATAAAGCACCCGTTTTTGAACATTTGTCCGAGTATCTGCCGGATGTCCGTTCTCATCCAATCCCCCGATATAACAGAGCCCGATACTTCGCTCATTCCAACCTTTGCAATGTGCTCCAGGCAAATCAATTTCCCTTCCTTTCTCCAGTCTTCCGTCCAGACGGATAACATAATGATATCCGATGCCGTTGAACCCACGTTCCCGATGCCAACGGTCAATATCTGCGGCGGTAAAGTCCTGTCCGGCTTTTGTTGCCGAGCAATGCACTATAATAGAATCTATCTTTCTCATGACATTTTATTTTTATCAACTAACCTCATTAATATTCCGAAGGAGGAATGCGCTTCACACACCCTCTGATCTCACACTTTTTCACCTCCGACTCTTTCTGTGCCAACTCCACCTCATGGCATTTATGTATCCAGTCGATCTTCTCTTCCTGCTCCTTGCGAAGCTCGATATAAAGCCCGTCTATTTTCTCGTCCCGCTGTGCCAGGCGATCTTCCAGCCAATCCACCTTTTTACGACGATTTTCTTCTTCCAGACTGCTCACGTCTGCCTCTTCTTTCCGTGCATCCGTTTTCCAGCAAGAGATATATCTCACCATCCATTTCACCGCTTCCAAACCACCCATAGCAGTAATAAAAGCAAGGATTGTAGTTATTTGCATATTTATATTTTTACGTAGTTATAAAGAAAGAATGAGGCCGAAGCCCCATTCCATACAAAATCGCTAATTCCCGACTTTCCGTTTATCAAGCTGCCGGATCGGGTGCTTCACCATTACCTCCTGCACCTCCGTCAGGATCCGGTGCTTCGCCTCCTTCGCCTGAATCACCGTCGATGATACTTGAGTCGTTGATATGATCCAAATCCTTAAACTTCAATCCATCCGAACGCGTTGAAGTTCCCGTAAAGAGACGGATATCCGAATTCGCACGAAAACAAACCCACAGACCACTGATGTCGGATACAGTAAAATTTTCCGCCTTTTCCGTTCCTTTGCTTTGAGCTGAAAGGAAAAAGTAACCCAATCCCTTAATGTTCACTGAACGGCCCGAAAGTAATGTCTTACGTAGAAGTGTACGAAAATCTTTCAATACACTAATTGTTTCACCCTCACTTACACCGGAAGTAGAAGAGATTTCTTTTGCAAACTCATCCAGTGTAGCGCTCGTATCATATTGATAAGAAATCACCGGATACACTTTCTTTCCTGCCTCTTTGTTTGTCGGGTCACACAGACGTTGAACTCTTTTAAATCTAATTGCCATAATACTTTTCTTTTTTTAAATGAATACTGTTTAATAATTACTTCGCTAACGTTAACAATGCAAAGATGCGACATATTCAACGGACATGAAACGACAAGCGATTATCGGCTATACAGCATATTAGAGGAGCCTTTTTCCTTAAAAAAGGAAGTGAAATCAAATAAAAAACGACAAAAAAGGTTAGTCAGGAAGAAACAAAAACAAATAAATATCACATTTATTCAATTCAATAGATATATTTTCATTTATAACATATAAAAAGGTGTAGGAATTATAGGGCAAATCTTATCAGACACATTGTCCTACTTGATACCGTATTTCCTACACCTAAAGAAAGAATACTCCTGTTTTTATCTATTCAGAAGTCTCATCAATAATCATTTTACTATCTATTTGTATCTTCATTTATTATAGTAATCGTTTTTGAGAATATAGAATCTCCTCCTGCGTCGTGGACTCCATAAACAGCCATAGAACCACAATTTATGCCATTCATTCTTTTTACAGTAAACTTTTGGCTGCCAGTTTCTATTCCCACAACTGATACCCTGGGTTCCAAGACAGAACATCCATCTGGCAATACAAAATTTATTATGATCTTATAATCCACATTATCTTCTGACAATTTCCATACAGGCATTTTCTTTATAGTCTGGAGTACTTCTTTATCTAAATCCATGCAAAGCCCTTTAATAATCCGGCTATTTATTATTTTCTTACTTTTGGATATAGTAAAGCCTGTTATGATCTCTCCTTGTATTCCCATCTCAACAGCTTTTGACTGATAATCTATATTTTCTTTGAGAAAAGAAAATATACTGTGTAGTCCTGTTGAGGAGCAAAAAGCATCGCAACCTATAGAATCCATTTGTATTTGAGAAATAACAATCGTATCATTTCTTGTTGCATCTAATGTTGTGACTGTTTTAAATCTAGACCTGTCATCCAAGTCCTGTGCTTTAACCGAAGCATTGACTACTATCATTAGGATAATAAACGAAAATAACCATGAGTGTAAATTTTCTACCTTGCTTTTTAAAGATTGTTTTTTGTAAATCATAAGAATGTTTTTAATGTTGATACATTGAGAATATTTAAAATCTGTGCTATAGCCTATTGGATTAACCTATGTCTGCATACATAATTTATTCATTAGTGTAGGTAAATAAGAGTCGCTAATTGGTATTAAAGCCCCATCAATACGGATTCTTTTCCGTTCGATATAATTAATATGAGATAACGAAACAATATAAGAACGGTGCACACGACAAAAATTATTTCCGCTAAGACATTCTTCAAAACGTTTTAGACTTACTTGCGAAAGTATGGGCTTTCCATCTGTGCGATGCACCTTTACGTAGTCTCCTCCATATCCTTCCATATAGAGAATATCTTCCTGACGAAGTCTAACAATCCGAGGGCCCTCACGAAGAAAGATAGGCTGTCCAGCATGTTTGTCACACAACAGTTTGTTGACTTCCATTAAGTCTTGGGTAATTTTCTCCAGATACTCCATCAAATCATTGAGCGTGGAAACATCCCCATCGAAAGTAATACATTTCAGCATAACATCTCGTTTTAATTGTAGTTATCTACCACAAATTAAAAGAAAACATCAGTAAACTAAAGTTAAACACCGGCAAACGGGGATTCTTTGCAGGTGAGACAGACAGCAAGCAAAGGTGAACAGATTCAACCCTCTTCCTGCATAAGCCACTTTTTGAATAATGGAGTCTTTACCTTACTTATAATAATACGTTCTGGAATAGGCAAAAGTAAATTCACGGAAAGTCGGTTACCTAACCAAAGATCTATATCTTTAATAGACTTACGGGATACAATAAATTGGCGGTTAGCACGAAAAAAAAGCTGTTTATCTAGTTGCTCGCCAAGTGCATCAAGCGTCCGGTCTACAGGATGCCTTTTACCATCAAAAGTATAAGCAGTAACCTTCTCCTGAACAGTATAAAAATAGTAAATATCATCTACCGAGAGTGGATAAAATTTGTCAGCAAGCATAATCAGCAACTTCTTTACTTCATTCCTGTTTTTAATAGCAGTATTAGTTTGCAGGATATGTTCCTCACGCTCCAACGGATTAAAAAGAAGAAATTTATTCAAAGCATGCTCCAACGTTTTTTGTGTAACAGGTTTTAATAGATAATCAATGCTACTCACCTGAAAAGCTTGTAAAGCATATTCATCATAAGCAGTAGTAAATACCACAGGAGCCGCTATATCTACTTTTTCAAAGATTTTGAAGGCCAATCCGTCTGCCAGATGAATATCCATAAAAATAATATCCGGTTGTGATGAACTCCGAAGCCATTCGATACTATCTTCAATACTTTCCAGTTCAGCAACCACTTCAATGTCAACTACCGAATTGTGGCGTAAAATAGCCTTCAGACTGCTAACTGCTGCTGTTTCATCTTCAATAATAACCGCTTTCATATATTATCCCAATACGTTTAATAAAGGAAGAAAAACTTTAAAATATCCATTAGATTTTTCTATATAGATATTCTCCCCAGTCAACATCAGATAACGTCCCTGAAGATTCTTTAATCCTATCCCACTACAAACATAATCTTCCATTTTAGGTTGAATAGGATTTGATACTACCAATAAACTTTCTGATACTGTATATATCTTGATTCGCAAAGGGTGTTGCATACTGATAATATTATGTTTAACTGCATTCTCGATCAATGGAAGTAGACTTAGGATAGGCAGTTTTTTCGGTAGACAGGGTTCTGCGACCTGAATTGAGAAAAACAATTTATTTTCATATCGTACACTAAGTAGATAAGTATATGCATTTACAAAATTCAATTCTTCATTAAGAGTCACTAACGTTTTATGATCACTCTGCAAAATATACCGGAAAACATTAGATAGCCCTTCCAAATACTCAAGTGGTTTTTCCTGTTCTCCTGTCCGGATCAGCGAATCAAGTCCGTTTAATGAATTAAAGAAAAAATGTGGATTAATCTGCCCCATCAACGCGTTATATGAATTTTGCAATTTCTCAACTTTTATCTTCTCATACTCCAACTTCATTTCTTGTTTCTTATCAAGCAGATGGAGCAAAAATATACTTAACATAATAATCAACAAAACAAAAATATGTTCTATTAATAAAGGATATGAATCAGCAGCAGAAAAGATAGTACTTATTCCCAATCGGATCTGTTCAGGAGTAACAATGGAATCTGTGGCTATATTCAGCGTTTTAGTCGAAACTTCTGTTATTGAAATAAAACCATCTGTGCACTTGTGAGGATGGGACACTGTTATATTGCATATCCTTTCCATAAGTAATTTATGTAAAATAGGATATATTTTATATAATCCGAAAGCAATAAATAAAACTACTCCCATCGCAAATCCTATTATTTTCACTTCCTTACCTCGAAAAAACTTATTTCCCCATTTATACATCCATCTATAAAAAATAAATAATATGAAAGAAAAAAAGAAGAACCAGAATATGGAAAACCAAAAATTACATTTTTCCGTTTCACACATAAGAACGGATACTTTCGAATCCATCATCAAATCATAGTGCCGCATCAAGAGTGTAAAATTGGCAAAAAGAGAAAGAATCACTGATATAGTGAATCCAATAAATAATTCGTTCTTTGTCAATCGCAACATAGTCCTCTTTTATTTTGTTAACCCCACAAAAATAATCAATCCAGCAACTCTATCTCAAATAAGCCGATGAAACGGACAAAACAGTCGGTGAACCGCCATCTTTTTATAGATAAATGAAAATTCAGGTGGTATATTGCATCCTCTTTTCATAAATAAACCTCATCGACTTATTTTAATTTTCCCCGATAAAAGATTTCACCCAAAGTAAGAGAAAGTGTAGCACCTATAACGTCACGGTTTAATATCTCTTTTTTCAGACGTAACCGGTCATAAAAAATACCAATATTAATTCTTCCTCTAAATACGGGCAATCCTAGTCCGGCATTAAACCGTAAAGACACTCCGGAACTTCCATTGATCCTCATATAAGAGTTAGACAAATCAATTCCGGCTTTATAAGATACTTGTTTCCAAAAGCCATCAGAAGAATAACCGTTAGGAAAATAACAAATGCCGACACGACATTCATTCACGTCTTGAAATTCAATTCGACTGTCTACAGACGTTAGAGAAGTATATTGCTGAAAAGTATAATCCAACGCATAAGTCCATTTTTTATATTGTAAAGAACCGCCTATTCCAAAATATTGAGGTAAGCTTTGCTTCTGACTTCTTTGCTTCTTCTTATTTTGTGTTTTGTCATTTACAATGTATTTCTCATTAGTGACATCCATTTTCTGGCGATGGCCGTAAACAACCCCTAGTGTATAAGACAAATCATGATTCAATGCATAGTGATATTGAACTCCCCCATTTGTATAAAGTGTCCTTGCGTGCATCTTCTTATCAACAGCCACGTCATTTTGTTGCTCTGACAATACAATGTTACCAAACAAATAACTAACATTTATTCCTATAGACCAATATTGGGATAACAGATAAGCATTTGACCAACTTATTTTTGAGATTCCTCCACTTCCAGTAAAAGCGCCAATATTACTCTCATGAGGATTTCCTTCTATAGGTTGAGAAGATTGGAAATAATAACCAACTGAACTATAAGGAGTCAGACTTACTGCTGTATACCACCGTGGAATTACCCGCCCACCCAATATCAAAGCAGAAAAACTTCCAGTAAACGCCCGATTAGAGCTGCCTTCAGAAGTGCACGATTCATTTTTGGCAAAAATTGCAAGTTCTGTTAGAAGCCGTTTACTGTCTAAGGCTGTCAATCCTGCCGGATTTTCAATGTTCATCAGTACATTATTCCTCATTCCGTAAGCAACTCCACCCATACCTGCATTCTGTCCATAAAGTCCGTTTTGCAGTTCTCCGATGCCAAACATAGAATATGGCGATGAAGTCATTACGTTTTGTGTCTGTGCCTTTAGTGTCATTAATAAAAGAAGAATCAGGCAATTAATAGCTTTCATATATTTTGTAATTTAATTGAAGAGTTATAGGATGTTGACCTTTAGTATCACTAAATGTCAGATTTCTCAATGTCTTGGTATAATCATCACTATTAAATACTAATTGAAGATTATGCTTGTATTTTCCAGAAGTTCCCAATTCATCTTTCATGAATTGCGTAACATCAAAATAATAGTATGTATTTCCAAGAAATACATCATCCTTCACTAATTTCCCTCCTTGTACTTGCTTTCCCAAATAATCTTTAACAGCATCAGTGACTACATTATTTTCGTCTGCTATATACAGGAAAATGCTATCCGGCAAGGTATTATATCCTGAATAAGTACCATATTCAGGATAGATTCTCAATCCTGCTTTTTCTATATGCACATATTCACCTTGCTCCATTATATCATTAAGATAAGGAAACTCAAGGCGGGTATACCATCCGATACCAGCAAATAGCACTCCTCTGTTTCCTAATTCTGCAGAAGGTATCTCTACCTTTTTCCATGGATATGTTTCCATGGGAGTATCATGTCGGTCATGTTGTAATTGATTGAATTGTGTTGCTGTATTCGGTGAAAAAACCAATTTCTGATGATTCTCATAACCACTTTCAATATGATAATGTAATATCAAAGCTGACAATGAATCTGCTACCTGAAAACCTAATAATGAGTAACTTTGCTGTTCATCAGGAATGATAACAATTCCTTTAAAATAGTCTTCAAAATGATTCACGGCAACCGACTCATCATGGTTATGGAATCGGGTCAGCAAATCTTTCCCTAACTTATCCGGCAAGCGTATCTCTAGTTTTTCAGAGGTTCGGGGTCTAGGTATAAAAGAATAAACAGTCAATGGTTCGGGTTCATAAGCAAATGAAGAGTTATTATACAAATAACCATTGTCATTCAATACAACTTTTTCAGATAACAAATGAATGGAATACCGTTGCTGTTGAGTAGTATCACCAACAAAATTCTTATTAGTGGAAAGCAACAATATCAATGAATCAAACTGCACTGTCACATCCGATTCCGTTGAATATTGAGGACGCAAATAAGGGATATAACTGGCAGCAGAAATGCTCCCCCATAACGGATGCATGTATTTTCCAGCCAGTACGACTTGCTTTCCTGAAGTTTCTAAAGAGTCAATTAAGACAGCAGTCACCGTGATGGAACTCGTATCCATACTTATATTACGTAAATCAGAATCGACTAATCTATTTCCGAAAGTATTATTTTCATCATAACACGATACTATGGAGCAAAATATTATAAAGTAACAGCAAACAACAACCAACAATTTATACATATTGCATTTTTGACTGCAAAAGAGAGGATAACTCTTCGTATATACAATTTTAACCCGTCAATCAATCTATATCTTCCGGTAATAAACTATTTGTGAAGGTGAAATAAGTATTAAGTGCTGTCAAATCATTCGCCTGCCATTACACTGAATTAACGGCCTAAATTTATATACTTACCGATTCTATTTGCCCAACATATGAAAGCCCTGTTCTTTTGTAGCCGTAAAATAATAATATTATATATGATGAAACATTTGAATTTATTTGTATTCCTGATAACTGTGATTTCTGTTATCACAATTTCTTGTAGTAGTGACGAGGAAGATGATTTGATGGGTAAATGGTATCGTGTATCCGATTTTGACGGATTAGCACGCGGAGAAGCAACCTCTTTTACAATTGGTAGTAAAGGATATCTGACTGGTGGTTATGATGGTAAAAAACATCTGAATGATCTTTGGGAATATGATATGGAGCTTGACTTTTGGACACAAAAGGCGTCTTTCCCAGGAACCTCTCGTAGCTCTGCTGCTGCATTTTCTGTCGAAAATAAAGGGTATTTCGGCACAGGCTACAATGGGAAAGATTACTTTAATGATTTTTGGGAATATAATCCGGATACAAATACATGGAATTCTAAAGCAGATTATCCGGGAAGTGCTCGTAATGATGCCATAGCATTTGGATTATCGGACAAAGGATACTTAGGTAGTGGTTACAATGGAAATTACTTAAAAGATTTCTATACTTACAATCCATCTACCGACTCTTGGGAACAAATAGTTAGCCTAGGTGGCAGTAAACGTCGTGGAGCAGCTTGTTTTGTTATAGACAACATTGCTTATGTCTGTGCCGGATTCAATAACGGTGAATATGTTAAAGATTTCTGGAAATACGATCCAGTCCAAAAACGTTGGATTCAACTTCGTGATATTGCAGACACATCAGACGCAACATACGATAATAAGTATAACAGTATAGTACGAATCTATGGAGTTGCTTTTGTTATTGACGGACAAGGTTATCTAACATGTGGTGGTACTCCCGATTTGCGCACTAATACATGGAAATATACTCCAGATACAGATTTATGGGAAGAGGTTGCTAATTTTAAAGGTGCTCCCCGTACTGCAACAGCTTCTTTCTCTAATGGAAACAAAGGTTTTATTGTTACAGGTAGGAGCAATAATTATCGTTTTGATGATATTTGGGAGCTTCATCCGTATGAATATGATGAATATTAAAACCGGAAACTACATACTTTGGGTTAGTCTACTATCACTATTGATTATCATTCTTCTTCATCAGTCAATTATAGTAATTGAGGATGAAGAAGAATCCAAAGCTAGATTAGAAATATTTCAATCCCCAAAGGGATGGGGATATCAAATTATTATGGGACAGAAGATTCTTATATATCAACCGACCATTCCAGCTATTGACACTGTTATGCCTTTCCCTGATGAAATTAGTACACGGAAGATAGGTATACTGGTCTTAAAACGATTTAACGAACATCGCAACTTTTCTGTTTCAAAGGAGGAAGTTTACCAACGTTTACCTTCATGTTATAATGTAATAGTAGAGTGATTTTTTAGTCACTAATAATTTCAAAGCAGAAACTCCAACTAAGATTTACGGAGATTCAGAAAATGATATGTTACAATTTTAATTAATATATTTGATAAATTCACATCAAACCTTTTTTATAAAGATAATTCACTTCCACAAAATACGCTCTAAATCAATTATAAAATAAAAGAACGATATGGGTGTGATCAAACATAAATACCATCTATGCTCCAATGGAACATAGATAATCAAGCCCCATTTACTTATTTTACTACACATGTAATTTAACAAGAAATTCTTTCATTATTACAAATTGGGGTGATGAACATAACTTCATAACCCGATTTTAGAAAGATCATTTATTCCTTTAAAACCAACGAGGTGTTTCTCGGTGTGCAACGGGTCGTTCCTTTAAAAGGAACGACCCGTTGGTTTTAAAGCAAAAATCAGTTATATAACTACCTAATAACCAACATATTGTATTTGTTTGTTTCGAGCCACTTTCCGAAAGAAAATTCACAACACAAGCAAAAAGGATGTTAGTGCCAAGCGTGGCTATTCGTTAATAAATATTTTACAAATTAAATCTTCTCATCAATGGTTACAGTTACTTTTTCGATCAAGCCCTACCTGGCGGCTTATATGTACGTGCGCTTCAAAAATCATATCGACTCGCCTCCCAACGTCCCTTTATCTTCTTCCTCACATTCACCTATTCACCTTCTCGACACCCAACCTATTTATCACTTCCTCCATCAGCTCTCCGTCCCCCACCCTCCAAATGTGTCTTGGCACGAAACCGGAAATATAACTTTCTCCCTTCCCCATCCAAGATATGGCAAAAATCCAAATATATACAATTATATAGGTCACGACAGCGTACTTGTTATAGAAAAAGAAATAGAAGTGGAAATGAAAGCCGAACTCTACGAATTCCTTCTGGAAAATAAATACTGCCACGGTATCATGTTCAAAAGATCCATGGAAACTTTCGTCGAACATTATAATATGGTAGAGCTAGTGGAAGAAGAAAGTTTGATGAGGGCGTTTCAGAGGTGGAGAAAGATGGTAAAAGAGGAGAAGTAAATGAAGTACCTTAAGCTATATTCCAACATAGCTCTTTATGAATATATTTCAATACAAAGATTTGAAAATCAGATGTATCTTCCTTTTTCAAGATTAACAGTTTGCTACTCACTTGAGAAGATAGAACGAGTAGTATAATTATCATTCATTTAAACAACATTACCTATGAAGAATAAATATCTATTTCCATAATACAGTTTCATGTTTTCTCATCAAATATAAATTCATATTACTAACAAGTAGAATATATTGTGTGTCATATTGATTTTTAAGAAATTATATTTTGTTCAGTTCATACATTGATAGCCTTATAAATTGATGTCTATTTATAAGGTCATTGATTTACAATTATATCAGCAATCAATCAAAATACAAAACATTTTAAAATGTCCGAAATATGAAACTAAATTAGCTAGGAATACTTTAAAAAAATAATTATCTTTGTGCAATACTGAATAATTTATAAAATCGCAATAATGGAAAAAGATATAACTCTTGAATACGCGGCTTTTTTAAGATCTTTTAAACGAAATATTGATGTACCACATTCGTTCCTTTTAGGTGCTGGGGCTTCTATAAGTTCAGGGGTACAATCTGCTTATGATTGTATTTGGGAATGGAAAAAAGATATTTTCTTATCAAAAAATGTAAATTCATCAGAATATTACAAGAATTTCAAGGATAATGCTGTTAGGAAAAGCATTCAGAAGTGGCTAGATAATGAAGGTGGTTATCCTATATTAGATTCCCCCCAAGAGTATAGTTTTTATGCAGAAAATGCTTATCCTATTGCAGAAGATAGAAGAAAATATTTTTTTAGTCTCATAGAAAATATAGAACCTTACATTGGGTATAAGTTACTTTGCCTTTTAGCGGAACATAACATTGTTAAATCGGTGTGGACCACAAACTTTGATGGGTTAATCGTACGTGCAGCTCATCAGAATAGATTAACTCCTATCGAAATAAATTTAGATAATGTAGATAGAATTTATCGAAATCAAAGCTCTAAAGAACTCTTGACTATTGCCTTGCACGGGGATTATAAGTTTTCTACATTAAAGAATACTGACGAAGAACTAGACACCCAAAATGAAACCTTTAAAGATCACTTATCTAATTATCATATAGATAAGAACATGATAGTAATTGGATATAGTGGTAGAGATAAGTCTCTTATGGATGCTTTAAAAGAAACTTTCACAAAAAAAGGATCAGGTCGTCTATACTGGTGTGGGTATGGAGAAACCATCAATTCTGAAGTCTCAGAATTATTGTTGACTATTAGAGCGTCAGGAAGAGAAGCTTATTATGTGGCTACTGATGGTTTTGATAAGACGATGATTCATCTTTCAAAATCTGCTTTTGAAGATAATCCAATTATTTCATTACAAATAGATGAAACATTAAAAGATATATCTGAAAATGAACTCCATAATACAGATTTCACTTTAAATGTAACTAAAACAGACAAGTATATAAAAAGTAATCTTCATCCTATTATTTTTCCCAAAGAGGTTTTTCAATTTGAAATCGATTATGGAAATGAAAAACCTTGGAGTTTTTTGCGAATGCTTACAAAAGAGACAAATACTTGTGCTATTCCTTTTAAAAAGAAAGTCTTTGCGTTAGGAACATTGAGTGAAATAAATGCTACATTTAAAAACTATCTTAGAAGTGATATTAAGCGTGAAGCTATTTCTAAAAAAGATATAGAAAATGTTGGAGCATTTAGGGCATTAATGCTACAGGCTGTCTTAAAGTATTTCACACATGACCCAAATATTGAGTCAGATAATAAAGATAAACTTTGGATGAAGTCGTCAGAACGCAATATTGGAAATATATCAATTCACAAAGCATTATCCCTATCGTTATTTTTTAGCAACAATAACGATTATGCTTATTTATCATTCTCTCCTACTGTCTATTTAACTTCTCCAGAGGAGATAGGTATAAAAAAGAAACAGGAAATCAGTAAGAAATTATTAGAAAAGCTCTATAATAATAAATATGATGAATATCTATCTTTATGGAATACTTTATTATTTGAAAATAAGCGATTGAAGTTTGAATATCCATTATGTTCAGGAACCGGATTTGAGTTTCAAATTTCCTGTAATTCTGCTTATGGTGAAATCAATGTCTTGGATTCTAATTTTAGAACATATAGCCTCCCATCTTTCGATAAGAGAAAAGCTCCATTTAAGGGAGTACAGTTCTTGGAACCTCAATTAGTATTCCGAAGCAAAGTAAATGATAACGAATCTCGAGACTATCATCCAATGCGAGGATTAACTAGTAATAGACCTTATGATGTAATTCTAAATGGAAGAATTTACTCTAACGAAATTAATTTATCTGTGATTTGTGGCCAAAAGTATTCTAATGCTTTTTACTCATTTCTATCACAATTACAAACAAAACATTTCACAGGAAATATCAATCCAGACTACTTGATTGATTATCCAGGGTTTACTTCTATTTTTAATATACCTATCAACGTTCCTTACTTTGAAGATAAAGACAATTGGTATAATTTAGATTTCCAAAATGACAATAATCTAGAGGCTCATAAAAATGCTCTTCAACTAGCTAGACTTATCACTTCAAAAATTGACCAAATAGCAAATACTCATACACAGAGTACAATTGTTATATTCATCCCTGAAGAGTGGAGAACTTTTGAGAGTTATATATACAAAGGTGAAAGTTTTGATCTACATGACTATATAAAGGCGTTTGCTGCCTCAAGGGGTATTTCAACACAATTAATAAGAGAAGATACATTAAATGACAGTTTAAAATGTCAGATTTATTGGTGGCTTTCTCTCTCATTCTATGTTAAATCATTCAGAACCCCATGGATATTAAATAATCAAGAAAAAAACACAGCTTATGCAGGCATAGGATACAGTATTTCTAAAATTCTAGATAAACCGGAAATTGTTATTGGATGTAGCCATATATATGATTCTAACGGACAAGGATTAAAATATAAATTATCCAAAATTGATGACTATTATTTAGATAAACATTCAAATCCATATTTATCATATAATGATGCTTTTCAATTTGGAGTTTCAATAAGAGAGTTATTTTACCAATCTCTGGACAAGCTTCCAGAGAGAGTTGTAATACATAAACGAACAAAATTTACAGAAGATGAAATAAATGGAATTAAAACCAGCTTAAATAAGGCTGGTATTCATAGAATCGATTTGATTGAGATTAACTATGAGTCAGATGCTCGTTTTTTGGCAATGCGTGTTGATAATCAAGCACAAATGCTGCAAGCAGATGGGTTTCCTATTTCGAGAGGTACCTGTATTTTGACAAATAAGAACTCTGCACTGCTTTGGACACATGGAATAGTTCCTTCTGTTAGACAGAATAATTACAAATTCTATTTAGGCGGAAGGAGTATTCCAGCTCCTCTTAAAATTACCAAACATTATGGTGATAGTAATATTAACACTATTGCTTCTGAAATCCTAGGGTTAACTAAAATGAATTGGAACTCATTTGACTTGTATTCTAAGTTACCCTCTACTATTGATTCCTCCAATCAGATCGCTAGAATAGGAAAATTGTTATCTCGATTTGAAGGAAAAACTTATGATTATAGGCTTTTTATCTAAAAAATATGATATTAGAATTACTCCAGAATGTATAATAAACAAATAATAAGAAATAACCATGGACAGAAGTTTACCAGTATTGTTAAAGCGTTTCTCGCCAGCAAATGATTTACAAACATTATCGGTGCAATTTACAGAAATAGCAAGAGCAGCTTTGTACGGAGGTTATTTTGTCGTTAATAAAGATGAATATCATATTTATCTGTTAGATATAGAATTCTATTTCCACAGCGAAGAAACAGATGGGATACATGAGCCTAAAATGTACCATAAAGGTAATCTGCCTTTCTTTCCCAAAGGTACACTTTGGCCCCATTTATCGGGAGTGGATGTAACTTTTGAGGATGATGAATACCAAAAGTATCGGGCTTCCTTCTTGATCCGTGGCTATAAATATATTGGAAAGGATGGAGAGGAATACATCAATGGTACAGATGATTTTCACCCACAACATTTATGGGAGGACCTGTTTGGTAACGCTTCTTTTCTACGCCCCAGTGGTTTAACCATAAAATGGCAATCGAATATATATTCTGAGGATGAACCACTCATTCAGTCTGCACGTATAAGAATGCCACAGTATGAAAGTGAAAACGAGCCTCACCCATGGAGGTTTTCTAAAAAATAATATATAGTTAAGAAAGTCTGAATCCGCAAAACAATTCAAAATAAAATTATGGCACTTTACAAATATAATACTTCAGGCGTCTTTTCTGAAATAAAGGAAAAGCCTTTTAAATTGGAAAGAGATATTCAACGCATGTTTGAAACCAATATGTCCGAAATCATGGGACTTGAAATGATAAAGTCCGAATTTACGATCAAAGACCGCCGTATTGATACGCTTGCCTTTGATCTTCAATCGAAGGCTTTTGTTATCATTGAATATAAGAGGGAAAGAAACTCCAGTGTCATAGATCAAGGGTTTACTTACCTAAGCCTAATGCTGCAAAATCAGGCTGATTTTATTCTGGAATATAATGAAACACAAGCTAGGAACTTGAAACGGAATGATGTGGACTGGTCGCAGACAAAAGTCGTTTTTGTTTCACAAGGATTCACGCCTAACCAACGAGAAGCCGTCAATTTCAAAGATTTATCCATTGAATTATGGGAAGTGAAGCGCTATGAGAATGATAGTGTTTCCATCACTCCTATTCGCAAAAGTCACGCATCGGCAAGCATTAAAACAGTGATGCAAAATAGTCCGGAATTTAAAGAAGTGACAGAGAAGATTAAAGAATATTCCGAGGAAAATTTGTTAAAAGGAAAATCTGACGATGTTGTAGAATTATACGAGAGTTATAAGAATGCAATTCTTAATTTGAATACAGAAATTGAAGTTAAACCACAAAAATGGTATGTTTCATTCAAAAAGGCCAACAGCCATATTTGTGCACTTGAAATCCAGAAAAATGGAATAAAGCTTACTATAAATGTGAGCAAAGGACATTTAGAAGATAGTAAGCAATTAACAAGGGATATTTCAACTGTCGGACATTTTGGTAATGGAGATTATGAACTCAAAATCTCGGATACTAAATATTTAGAATATATCATGAGTCTTGTGAAGCAAGCGATTAAATAAATATGGCTAATTATTGTAACATAGTAAACCCCGATAATCCACTTCTGTAGATTGCTACAAAGAGCCGTTTTCTTCAAGAAAAGAGCAAAAATATATTTAAAAGAAAATATGTACAAATATACGGCACTTAGAAATAAATGCCGTATATTTGTACATATAAAAAGAATAGTATGGATGACAAATTGAAACATCTGATAGAACAGAATAAGGGATATATAACCCGCAAGCAGATCATCGGTAACCGTTATCTGTATTACCAGTTATTAGAATCGGTAAAATTGGGTGAGATTATCCGCCTGAAGCCGGGTGTGTACTGTATAGATGATGCAATGGCAGAAACTATGATTGACCTTGATAAAATAGTACCGGAAGGGGTATTGTGCCTCTACTCCTCATGGGCACACTATGGACTCACGACACAGATACCCCAAGGCTTTTATGTGGCCATACCAAGAAAAAAGAAAGTTATTTTACCTGACTATCCCCCTATCATCCTTAATTATTGGGACAATTCCATCTATACCATTGGAATTAAGCGTGAACGAATAGGCGGAATCGAGGTATCTATCTATGATATGGAAAAATCAGTCTGTGACGCCCTTCGTAACCGTAACAAAATCGGTATCGATGTCAGTTCCGAGATTTTGAGGAATTACCTGTCACGTAAAGAACGTAATATCACCCAATTAACGAGTTATGCCAAGTCCATGCGGATAGCTGGAATACTTAATAACTATCTGGAAATTCAACTATGACAAAAGAAAACAAAGACTACGGTAAATCCATAAAAGCGAAACTTCTGAATCTATCGAAAGCGGAAGGGCTTTCTTACCAGCCATTACTGATACACTACATGCAGGAACGCCTTTTATACCGACTTGCACAGAGTAAGTACAAGCACTGTTTTTACCTAAAAGGTGGCGCATTACTTTATGCCCATGAACAATTCAAGGCACGCCCGACATTGGATATAGATTTTCTGGGGAACAGTATTGCTAATGACAAAAAGATAATAGAAGAAGATTACTTAAATAATATAAGGGCCAACATTTATCAGTAAATATCTGTCTAACTGCGAGCAGCAATTACCTGAGATATTTTTTCAATAACCTTTTTGTATTCATTATC
>ULWS01046554.1_pt1 | contig 17123 bp, 10 predicted proteins | sample 1960591 | NCBI WGS metagenome assembly ULWS01 (sample SAMEA4835818, study PRJEB28245) | human gut metagenome | biome: gut microbiome; material: fecal sample | place: Denmark | collected 2008
TTGGAAACCCCTAGGACTTTTGTTCTGGGGGTTTTCTTTATGCCTAATTTCGGTATAATATGTAGTAGAGAAAATTCCCTATAATAGGAGGAAAATAAATGGCTTTCGAGGATTTTAAAAAAAGCCCCCAGGTAATATCTGAGGTTGACTATGATGCAACTAAAGTCATCGCTGGCGAAGGCGCTACGACGAATAACTTTAACCGTACACTTATATCTTCTATAAATGCAGATGCTGCCCTTGAGTCTGCACTGACTTACCTTGCTCGTTCAAGCTCTCTCTTTACAACAAATAATACAAAATTTTTATCCCACTGTGAAGGTAATGGTATTGATATTATTAATGCTGTTGCACCAATTTTAACTACAAAACCAGAAGATGTATTTCTCCCGGATAATACATTTATTGGTGCTGCATGGCCCCAACGCGCTGTAACAAATATGATGAGCTATGGCAGTACCGACTCGTCTATGAAAACACAAACCGGCTGGTCTATTACGATCCCGGATGGTACTGGTGTGTCTATTATCTCCACCTCTGACGATTATACGCAAGTATCAAATCTAAATAAGGCAGATGATATCATACCTGGTGATGTAGTGCTTTCTACAGCTATTATTCCAATTACGGATGCTGGCGCTGAATCACTAAATAAAATTTCAGGTGGTTTTACCTTTATTACCACCTATAACATGATGTCTACTGGAACTGAGCTAGTGTACACCTTTGATATGTTAAATGATAGTAATGCTATTGTACAGACACAAAATGTATCTCTTATACGTGGTGAATATAATGGTGTAGTAGGGTTGGAAAACATTGATATTCCACAGGGTGCTACAAAATTCCAGATCCATATCAGGATAAAATTTAAAAACCCGGATAGCCGTGCATCATTTACCCTTAAAAATGTAATGGTACAAACAGGTGGTATTTTATCTCCGTACACTGCTGTACAGCGTCAACAATGTACTGTAAGGTATAACAATGTCTCTAACCCTGACAACGGTGATATTACTGCTATGTGCTGGTGTACCTTTAAGCCCTATACCTTAGCAACCCATGCAGGACCTATTGGTCCGCTCTTTGTATCAATGCCTGATATTAGAATCGGTGGTGTACATAGAGCAAAAGATGGCTCTAAATTAACTTTATCATTATATATTAGTCATACGGCTGATGGTTCTGTTGACTACGGTCCTGAATTTACCATTCCAGACGATTATCAAGATGCGTATCTGTTATCTGCTGTACGTATCCGGCCCTCAGAAGAATCCACTGGAAAATCTATCGTAGAATTTGCTATATGTGCCGGACCCAAAATATATAAATCTGAGCTGCTAATCGATAGCCCCTTGGTTAAACAAGGCGATTTTATTTTAGGTACTGATTTTGGTGCTACAGACTTCTTTAACGGACCAGTTACTGAAGTGCGTTATGATACAGAGTGGATCAATGATACTGAGCTTTATATTATTTCTCTTGCTAAAAAGGCATTCAGCTTTAAGAAATCAAATGATTTAGGTGCCTCTGATGCAGGCGATTCTATTCAGGATACCTTAGATAAAGTAGGTGTAAACCTGATTCTTAATCCTACAGGTAGATTAGCATTTATTGGTTGGAACAACTATCCTGAAAACTTTTTTTCGGTTATCCACAATGATGCCTATGCTGGCAATGCGTTTCTATGGGTAGGCAATGCAGATTCGGATTACCAGATCATCTCGAATCAAATGAACGTAAAATCAAGTAGTGTATATACCTTGCGTGCAGTAATGTACTCAGATCAAAATTCTGCAGGAGAAGCAGGAATAGGCGTTACCTGGTATACCCAGGATGGAACAGAAATTTCAACGTCTAAAATTAATATGACACATATTGCTACTCCCAAGTATTACTCATTAGCTGTTGTAGCACCCTCTAATGCAGTATCTGCTAGTGTATTTATGTATGTAACTAAAACACTAGAAACTACACGCCTTACATGGAGTCGCTTGAAATTTGAGATGGGTGACGCCACCCAATTTACTGATGATTCCGGTGCTGGGTATGCACTTTATTACTAAGAAAGGATTGGTATGATTTATAATGGCAGAGGAAAGAATTGCACCAATTATTAATGGTACACCTGTATCTCGGGAAACCATTGTAACACTACGCCAAAACATTGAATCTGTAGCGAATAAGTTGCGTGCACATATTCAATCACGAGGTAATAAAGCTCATATCGATGGGGATACAACCTATCCTGGCTTTATGAGCCCAAATCTTTATAAAAAACTTATATCTTATCAATCAAAAATTGATATTTTAAAAAATGAAGTGGAAAAATCAAAACTGCCAGAGGGAAGTGTACTTTATTGGGGCAAATCTGAGGATTTAATACCTGATGACTATACTCTCTGTGATGGTTCTAATGGATCGGATGACTTCCGTAACAAATATGTAATGGGATCATCCAATGACGCTGAATGTGGTATTGTCTCAGGCAAAGAATATGTTGTTATAGGTGATTTACCTGTGCCTAGACATACACATTCTTTTAAGAACTATTATTGGGCAGAAACGCAAAGTGAAATCTCAGAGCCTGTTAAGTCAACTTCAAATGCAGGTTATGATTCCAAATGGACATTGGGCTCTGAAAACGGGGGTAGCTGCTGGGATAATGGGTATCCTCTATGTTACCCTGAAACTACAAGTTCTACATCTGGAAGTTCTACTAATGTTACTATTCAACCTCCCTATAGAGTTTTAAAAACAATACTTCGTAAAAAAGGTATTGTCCAGTATGCTGCCGATGGTGTAGGGAGCTTGCATTTATTTCTTGGGTCTAATGTCCCTGCAGGATTATTGGAACTTAATGGGGCATTAGTATCCCGTGTTCTTTACAAAGATTTATACAAATGGGCACAAAGTAACGCACTGTTAACCTCTGAAGGCGATTATACATCTATGTTAACTACATATGGCTCTTGTGCCTTATTTAGCGAAGGAGACGGAAATACAACATTTAGGCTACCGAAACTGCGTGCAATCCTTGCAGGCAATGAGTTATCAGGAGCTTCGCTATCCAAAGAGGAAATCTCAGAAAGTCATTTCCATGGATTAGGGCGCATGCAGAATAATAATGGCAACTGGGGGCGTTATGGCTACTCTGGTGCTAAATATCCATCCGGTACCTCGGGCTGGTTCTGGAATGGATCAGGTGGTACTGGCACCTCAGGCGGACCAGATTCCAGTGGCGATATTATTATATCCTATAACATCAATGTCGGAACATCCGGCAACGGTGAACTCGCTGATTCTACCAATATTGGCATAGCTATTAGAGCTTACCATCCAGAAGCAGTAGCTACTATTGCTAGAACTGCAGAGCTTAAAGAAGCTATAGCAATTGCTAATATTACAGCTTTAAATATCAATGATGATGGAATGGCAACTGCTGATGCTAAGAGTAACCCGGATAACCTTGGCTGGTACTATGAAACTGATGGTACGCTTGAAACTTGGGGAACCTATGAAACATCTATTGAAAATAGACCAACGATTATTTATACGCAGTCTATGAATACTAATGCTATACATATATCATTACGTAATCGAAATCCTAAAAGTTCTGACCCTGTTTTAATAAATTTTGATGCTACGAAAATGACTATCAATTTAGGAGATTATACCCCAGGTGATATCATTGAATATGTAGTTCATGGCTATTAAGGAGGAAAGTCTTATGTCAAGAGTTATTTCAGGTATCATACGCTGGCTAGATGACCCTCTTTACTCCGCGGTGACACCTATTCAAGAAATACATGCTACTGAAATATCTGAATATCTAAAAAAAATAGATGATGACCTGGTATATCATAAATCCCTGCGATCTTACGACGCTCATGCGGCAGTAAATATAGTAGAATCTGGATTTATAACACCTGAGCTCGTTGCAGAAATTGAAGGATTAGATGCTCGTATCGATGCTTTGATTGACAAAGCAAAACGACGCCTACCTCCAGGACTCATTGTTATATGGAATGAACTCACGTCAAATATACCAGATGGCTGGCACTGGTGTAACGGTGAGGCTGCTACTCCTGATACTCGAGGTAAATTTGTAGTAATGGGGTATCCAGGAGGCACAAAATTCCCATTGCATTCCTATGGCGGAAATTACCAATCTTTGATTGGTAATTTACCTGCACATACACATACCTTTTTCAATGGATTTCATGCTGAAAATTATTATGATTGGAATCCCTGGAAAACTCCGTATGGACTACTAAGTGTTGGCGATGGTGGCGATAATGACTGGGATAATAGTTGGGCGTATTTGAAGGACACGATGGACTATGCAGGAACAGATACTTCCGCTACAAACGTGGACATAAATCCTTTCCATATCAAAAAGCCATTTATGATGAAAGTTCTAGAATCTCCAAATACTTATACTGTTGAAATTATTCAGCCGAAATTTGGTACTATTACAGTTAATAATTCTACTACATCTCCTCTGATGGTACCAGAAGGAACGATAATTACTGCAGCACTTGTTACCGGACCTGAGCATCAAGTAAACAGCTTTACTATCAATGGAGAAAACAGAGAAATTCCCTGTTATATTGTTGTAGCTAAGGATATTGTAATTACTGCAGACGTTAAAGAACGTTGGGTCAATGTTACAGTTAGGCAAAACTCTATTAGTAAAACATATATAAATGATAACTATGGTACTTATTTTAGTTTTTTGTGTAGTACTAGAATCAAAATTTCTACAGATTATACCAATGCATACAAGGCTATTGGCTACACCATAGAAACTCCCGACGGAAAAACTGTACAGGTAGCAAATATGCGAGCTTTAATGACGGCTCTGTATGCCAACTCTGACGATAAAACAGATGAAACAACGTATACGCCTCCGTTTCTGGAAAGCGAATTTGATCTCTTTAACGCCCATGTTGCACTTGGTAAAACAGCTACACGTCAAGATACTAAATCCATAGTTATAGATGAAAATGAGGAAGTATTGACCTTTGTACAAACTACTTTCTGGACCAACTTTTATGGATCTCGAAACTCCTCACAGAAAGCCTATGTGTACCTTAAAATAGATGGAATTACTGTAGCTACGAAAGAAATTACATATGTAGAAAGTGGAGAATATACCCTACAAGTATTCAACGCTGACTATAAACTGACTAAAGGAGAACATAAGTTTACGTTAGCTATCCTTGCCAAAAGTGTTGATACTAATTTGGACATTGCTCTTACTAGTAATACTATTACACTGACCCATACTGGTAAAATATTTGAAAGTGAGGAAGCACAATGAGTTATCAAGACGTAAAATTATCGGATTATAGTGATGATCCAATTGTTGACACTACTCCTATATCCGTAAATATTATATCTGAGATGAGGCTTAATACCCAGACTATTTTAACTGTCCTCGATAGTCATTATGGAAGACGAACACGTGCTGCACATGACGATGTTACATCTACTGAAAGTGGATTTATGCCACCATCATTGTTAGATCTGTTAGACTCCTATAATACTCAGCTTCAAGAAATAGATGATATATTAGCCCAAGATGACTTCCTTACCTATGGAATCGGCATTTGGTATGGTGAAAAAGAAAACATTCCAAGTGGCTGGGCAATATGTGACGGAACCAATGGTACCCCGGATTTACGTGATAGAATACCTATTAACTGGAGTACTAAGTACACCATGAATTCCGTGGGAGGCAATGAGAATGCGACAGTCAGTGCTGATGCAGTACTGGCAGCGCATAACCATACATATCAAAACTGTTTCTACTGTGCGTGGGGACAAGGACCCTATCAACGCTTCACAAAGTATTCTACAGTATATGCAACCTTTAGCGGATATGACTGGGATAATAGAATCTATGGGATCAATGATACTACTAGCTCCACAGGATCAGGGAGTGGTACGTATAATATCAATATTATGCCTGCCTACGTTTCTAAAATGTACATCATGAGAATGCCTGCATCTTCTATCCCTGAGTATACCTATTGGGATATTGTAATTGTAAAACCTGCGTTAGGAACAATTACTACTAGCGTACAAGATAAAATTCGAGATGGCTCTCGAATAACAATTTCTGTTACACCTGATCTTGGTTGCAGAGTAAAAAAAGTCAAAGTAAACGGAAAAGAAATTTCTAACAATACAGTAATGTATGTATATGAAAATCTTGAAATCACTGCTGAATGTGAACGCATTGCTTATAGTGAATCCTTTTTTTACACACCTGCAAATATTGTAGGAACTAATGATCTGACTTTCTCCTTTACTGTCCCTGAAGATGTGTATAAACTAAGAGTAGCTGCAGTAGGCCCGGCGAACTATGTATTAAGTTCTGCCTGGGATAACAATTATAGAGGGGATACAGATCCCTATAATAAGGGTGCTAAAGACACCTATTTTGGATCTATTATAGCACGTAGAGCACTCTCCCTGTACCCACCGCAGGACGGTGAAGCCCCAGATACTATTCCCATTCAATCCAAGCAGACAATGGGTGGCTGGGACCAAACCTGGGACGCAGAGAAACTCCCTACAGGCAGCTATGGCGGCAGTAACAGCGGCGGTAATAACTGGTGCTGGGGTCGGTATATAGTTAAAGAACTGGTGGTTAAACCGGGAATGATCATATCGGGCAGGGTAGCTGCGCCGATGAAACTTGAAAGCAACTTTGAAAACATCTTGTATACTGGTTTTATATGGATTGCCTATGGCGGCGATATTGTGGATACTGATATTGATAAGTCAAAACTGGTAACTCCTGGCTGTGAACTGTTAGACAATGTAGCCGTGTCCAACGAGGTTGTTATAAATAAACCCGCTGAAGCTACAAAGATCAAACTGCAGTTCCGACCTGTGGATACACTGACGATCTATGAAGTCCAGGTAGACGGCAAAACTGTTGCATCCAATCTTATAGGTGACAGAACTGTGACCGTAAGTGTAACCAATGGTTATACAGCGCGAGTCAAAGCCATCTGTACTAAAGAGCCGAACACCGTGATTCGAGCGGTTGCAAGTTGGGACTACGAAACTAATATCAGTTAATAATGGAGCCAAGGGAGGAAAAATGAGTATATTATGAAAGCAGGTGACAGATTTAATTTAACGGTTATACAGGAAAAAATAAAGAACGCTAAGGCATATCTCAAAACGCGCAGGAAAAGAGTCCATAGCCTGTTGTTACAACTGTTCCTATGGACCTCTGTGGTATGCCTTATCCAACTCTTTTATCTACGTCAAGACCTTGAACTATGTAGTCAAAAAAACCAGGAAACATACAATGATGTCCAGAATGCGTCGAGTTACTATGTTAACACACTGTTATACTCTGGGTACATGAATGCTGCCCAGCACGCAGAGAGTCTCCGGGATGACCTGGTGCGAACGATAACGACCCAGTATAATGGGAATATGCGGATGTTAAAAAGTGACTTGAACACGTATTTCTCTGCTAACAACGTCAACAACCAGCTTTACAGGATCATTGCCAATACAGCGTATAGCTATGAAGATCGATGGTTCCAGAACCGCAAGGATGTACAGATATTAGTTGTCAGTCATAAAGGCGTACTGTTTAGTACGGACAGGCACAATGCCATTCGTCAGGCCACTGCTCTCGAAGAATTGTTTAACTGGGATGGCAATAATGTCCTTGCAATGAACATGCATGGTGATTCCAGTGATATCCAGGTACTAAGTCCAAACCAGCTTAGCAAAGACATCAATGCCCTTAATGGAAAAATATTCATAGCTCCTGCATATATATACGAAAGAGAAGATATCTTCGGTGTTTCCAACATTTATCCAAATGGAACTATGAATAACAATGACCAGCTTGTGGTCCTGGTAACTTACCAGCCATGGTTAAATGATAACTTCTCAATGGTGCGTACCTATAGTGACAAAATACAGAAAAACGTCGAGGAACAATATATCACAGTGTTGTCCAATGGTATTATCCGAGTAGGGGTGCTCGCGATGACAATGATCGGCGTTGGAATAATATGCAAAACTATTGATTAAATATGCAAGGAGAAACTGACTAACTGTATATAATAAATACACAATGTATAGATATTCATAATTAATGTATAGTTATACATAGAAGTGTATACTGCTTACTTTTTAATACTTTAAGGATTGGTGGTGGACTTGGAAAATTGGAGCCAGAAACTGATAGCACTGTTCGTAGCCGCTCTAATGGATAAATTTATAAATCAAGAGACTATAACACTGTGCATCGACGGTATTCTGTGCGGATTGCTAGGTATCATCAGTTTCTTGGGGATTTCGCTGATTTATAAAAACAATGACGACTCTTATCGTATCCATTGGAGGCTCATCCTTGCAGCGTTTATCTTTGCCTCACTATTAGGAGGTGCGCTTAGCAACTTCCTGTACCCATGGCTGGGATGGCTGGGGACAGTGCTTGTAACACTTATTATAGGCGCAACTATACAAAACCTGCATAAAGCATTTCAGTTCGGTGTTATCAAGAGCCTGCTGAATATCTCAATGACTGTCGTGAGGAGAGAGAAGATCACAGATGACGAGATACGTCCTACAATATCTAAGCATACCTGTGACTCCAAGTGTCAGGGAGGTACAAATGATCGAAAAGATAAAAAGACTCCTAACAAATAAATACCTGTGGGCACTGGTTGTTATATTAATAATAACTATTACTATTTATAACTATATATCAAATAGTAATAAAATTATAGTGCATGACGCTACCAGTACTGGAGTATCCGAATCAGTGGTTAAAGACATCCTGAACAGTGAAAACGTCGCTCACGCCGAGACAACAGCGCCACAGATAACTAAAAAAATAGAAAATATCAAAGAAAAAGACCAGGCTCCCATTGTTAATCTGCCACCTACAGCGACAGAAAAAGAAATCCAAGCAGCTATAGATGAGGACAAAGGAGACCTGGCTATCAAAGAAGAGAACGTAAATGTACGGCCAGGCACCAATATTTACAGCATCCACCTTGACAAATCCAAGCATGGCATTGGGATCTATGGTGCAATGTCATACGATGCAGGTGAGGTAAAAGGTGGGTACGGCCTGCATTATCGCAACAAGCGTTGGGTGTACCAGGCAGGCGTTGGTGCCCGAGGTGGCTTTGACGGACGAATTGCATATGAGGTGATACAGTGGTAACGACCACGCCAGAGGCTCGATGAGAGCCTCTTTTTTATTATGTGAGACCATGCAGCACAGCTCAGAGAGCCAATATGCCTCTGAGATCTTTTTATTTTGTTTCTAGGAAGAGAAAGAGTTGATCAGGATAACTTCTTCGTGTGACATGTGTTTCTCTTGTTAGAAACGATCCTCGTTGACGAGAGGGGCATATATGGGTTTCCAAAACTAGGTACTTGGTCACTGCCAGAAAGTACCACGCACCCTATGTTACACTCCATGTTTTACAAAGTGTAACATTGCTTCCCTTTATTCTTCAATTCTGCCGCTGTTTTGCTATCAAACACTCACGTCTCAATTTTCCTTCGAGGTTACACGTGGTTACACTTTGTCTACAGTGCGAGTCAGTGACATTTGTCCATGCACCCTTGGATTGTACCGTTTTTCGTACATCTCAATGTACGGATTTCTCGTACCCTGGTACACCATAATGCCATGGGCCCTTATGTCATGCGGGTTTTCATTTTGAGTACCCGAGAGTCATCGTTTTCCCAGTGCGCCATCAGCGTTTTACAAAGATTTCACGGTAGAATGCGGCTTGAGACCAAGTGTAGACACTTTTTGTAGCACGCCATCAACGAAATCCGCTGATAAAAATAGGTTGTCTACACCTGTCTACACTTAATTTTGAAAAAGTGTAGACACTTTTTTGAGGACGCCACGCTACGAATTACCCCGTTGTCTACATGTCTACACTTTTTTTAGGGTAGACCCCCTATATATATATCTATTTTTTTATGTATATGTATACGCTATACATTTACTACCCCCCGCAGAAAAACTTCCGTGATGTAGCTCTACCTAAAAAAAAGTGTAGACATGTAGACAATCATATAATTTATATTATATTATAAGCAAAAAAGTGTCTACACTTTTTAAAGATGATTTGTAGACAGTGTAGACAAGTCTGAAAAATTAATACGAACATGTCGGTAAATTGGGTAAAAAAGTGTCTACACTTGTCTACACTTGGCTCTGGCACTGGGGTTACGGGGTACGACAAATGAAGCGAACATGTCAAAATATACGAACAGTTTGTGAACTTTTTGTGAAAAGTGTAAACTATGTATCAATTTTTATCATTTTGATATCAAAAGTGTAAACTTGACTGACTTGAAAAAATTAGTACCTAGGTACTAAAAATGAAAATGGACATTTGTTTTTCAATTTTTATCATTTCTTTCACATTGGCTTATCATTACGTCAAAATCCTTATTTGTTTTAAATGTATGAATATTCATTTTTAATGCATAAATATACATAGAGGTCTAAAAGGTATTTATAAAATAAGTAATAGTAATTATTACTAAATGAGAATACACTAAAGTAGATGACTAAAAAAAGAGAGGTGACTAGCCTCTCTTTATCAATTAGAACATATTCTCAATTTGAATATAATTCTAACTATTAATAATTACTTATTTCTTTTGTGTCCATATCTGGATACGGGTCATCTAAGTTTCGGAATTCTCTAATCAGTTCCATCCTTGTTTTATTCGCTGTTTTTCCCCAGTTTTTCTCTATATAATAGGTGCTGAGCCATGTACAGATATCCGTAAAGCGATGGCGATTGTCTGGACACCAACCATCTGGGGTTGTAGCGTCATTGCCTAGTAAGCGATTCAAGTCTATTGAACTGCCTTGTCCATTCAACTCCGTGAACAGGGAGTTAAGAGCTCCCCTGACTTCATTGCCACACAATGTACTCATTGCCTCACGTAGTTTCCCATGGTTAAACGGGCCTAGATGTAAGTTCCTGGAATTACCCCGTGTATACGATATGGAGTATGCAACAGGCATCATTGCTGATAGTCCGGGAATAAAGGTTTTAATAATGATTTTGTTAGCAAGATCGTCAGAGGTTTTATCTTCACTTTGTGTATTAGCGTTCCCCTGCGGTGAAGAAATTCTTTTATAGAGTGAGTTAAACCGTAGATAACGGGTACTCAACCATGTAAGAACCGATCGTGATAACTCGTCTCTTCGTATCGTTGTCTTCATAGTATCATAGGTTTTAAACCAATGTTTTTCGTCCTTGGTATCACGAGATACTTTAAGCGCGGTATACAAAGTCTCAACCATGGCTTCCTGATCTTCTTCTTTGAAATGTTTTTCACATAGAAATTCCCAAGCATCCATAAACGCGCTGACATCATATTTATCAGCTATGTTCATCAGAGTCTTACACAGCAGTGCAAGCAACTCCGTAGATACCTTTCCGGTGGTAATTATCGTACACATATCAAGAATAGAAGATGCGAGATTAAGCCAGTTGAGGGTATTAGAACCCAGTAGTTTCTTATAGTGATAATCATTGAGATTATAGTAGTGATACCCGATAGCCAAGTTCATGGAGTTTGTAGTGTTGCTTAATTTTTCATCCATAGTCCAGCACTTACTAAAGTTGTGCATACCGAATCCCGAGTATATACCTTGACATACAGTTCTTTCAATATTTCTTCTGGGGATTGTCTTAGGCATAATTTTAAGACGCAGGTTCTTATAATTAATAGGAAGTCCGGTTTCTTTCATAACGTGCATATATAGCAAGCGTGGATACACGGAGTCATACAGCATTTCTCGGTAGAATACCCGAGGTTCTTTAAATTCAATATTTGTTAAGATATCTTCGGCAATCAGAGGACAAGTCAAAGCATTGTTAATTTTATCATGCACTGATATATCGGCCATGAATTTAGATGTAGATATAACCAGTGTAGTACCGGTACTGCTACTGTCTGAGAATGGGTTTGCAACCTCATCATACATACTCCACTGGGGAGAGCTTGTATATTTCATGGCATTCATGGGGGCTATATAGGGTGCAGGATCTATTCCTACATTCGGAACATGCAGCTGATATACTTGATTCTTCAAATTAAATGATCCCCAGCTAGAATAATTATACATAATGTGTTTTACTATTTGTTTAGCTCTCATACTGGTACCGAGAATTAATTGCAGCATAATTGTTAAACGTTTCAAACCATCTTTTTGCATAATCATGCAGGGTATAAATCCTCTGTGCAAAAGGTTATCCAGATTGCAGCGAAATACAGTACCTACTTGGATTGGCAGTGACTGCTCGTTCATAGGGTACATATTTGTAAATCTGGATTTAAGTGCAGAATAAGGTTCTTGGTTATTACTTATCAGACTTGTAACTGGTGGCAGATTTACAAATGATAGAGGGTTTGGCTGCCAAAACCCATAAGGGTCATTGTTTTTATCATATAATATTTTTCCATATATAGGCATTGTCACTCACCGTCCCTTCTGGTTACACGTTTCCACCTATTAAATACAAGTACCCAGCTGGGTACACTGGCAGGTGTAGTTTGTGCTATGATTTTATCCATCATAAAATCTGTATTGGCAGGTCCGGCATCTGGGAATTGGCTGCAGATCTGCATACAGGGATCAGCCTTAAGAAAATCAGTAAGCTTGGAAACACATGCGAGGAAGAACCAGCTTGAAGAGTATGTACTGAGTACCGTTAATCCAGTGGAGAAAACCTGTAAGAATTCTTTGGACGGTGCCATATATCCAAGCATAGCTATTGCATGTATTTCACGTGTAATTTTCTCAGAGATTCCTTCATAATCGAAGGCTTTAGGGTGAGTGCAGGGATCATAATGCATCAATCCATAGTATATAAAATTTACTTCCCATTCCTGCTTAGAAGTTTCTGAGCCTATCTGGGAATAGATTTTACTTCCGCCAGTATTAAATACTGGAACAACGGAAACATTATTATACATGGCATAAATGCACTCTTCTAGATTAAAGTATTTTTCCCAGATTCTAATAAATATGGTTATCCCGGCAAGTACGCAGCGTGCGAGAGTCGTATGGTTCATATATTGCCCTATATTTTTGAGTATAGTTCCCATAAGTGCATATGAGCTGCCATATATATATTGTTCAGCACTTAATTCTTCAATTTTGGATTTTATTCCTTTACTGCAGAAGGGTCCAAATTCTTGTTCATAGGGATCAAACAGTAGTTCTTCAAGATAATTTACTATCATACTTATGATATATTGTTCAGGTGTTCCTTTGAACTGAAAGAATCCTGAAGACGTAAAGAAGGGAATTGCAGCTTGCAGCGCATGTATTTCTGCCAGTGTACCATAATTATTAATGGCATAAACACTGTTACGTTTAGAATCTCTGAGTCTTAAATATTCCTCATTGAATAAAAATGCATATCCCTGTCTGACCCATTTTTGTCGAACGAGAATTTTTTCTATAAAACCATGAGTGTTTTCTTTGGTTCCCAGTGGTGGCAGCTTGCATAAAGATGCAATGACCGGATTACTCAGATCCAACTTCTGCATATATAATGCCCTGCCAAAATTACAAGTTAGGAATATTGGTAAATTGTCATTGAGTGTATTATCTGTATTTAGTATATTAAAATAACTTATTACCTGAGCGTACTTCAGAGGTTTAAAGATATAAGTATCTGGTGTTTCTGTGGGTGCCACTTAATAACTCACCTTCTTTTAAAAGAATACGGAGGCCAGACCAAGCTGGCCTCTCATATCTTCTGTGGATTATTTTAATTGCAAGTAATCAGAGGTTAAATATTCAGATGTGAATACATTGGTATTAACATTAAAATTAATTCCTGCGGTAGTAAGGATTGTTCTGTCGGTGTCTTTCATTGGTAACATACCCCTGAGAATAGAAGTCAGATAATTATTCACCAATGTAGCAGCAGTTTGATTAGCTGTGATATTCTGTATATTCTGGGCAGCACGTTCAGCACAGCTCATCGCTTCTTCTGCCTTGTCCACCTCGAGATCAAGGAGCTCAGGGAACCTCTCATAAGGAGTTGGTACAGACATGAAGAGTGATTTGAAATAATTAGGATTCTCAGTGATTACATCCGGGATGGATTCCCATTTACATACAGTTAAATTAGGAACTATTTCCAGTACCCGGTTGTTTTCATACAAAGACCTCATACCCGTATTTTTCTCTGAGGAACCATTATACTTAGCCATAGCAGTTAAGAGATTGGCCAGAGAATAGTCTTTTGGATCTCCCTGAGTCATGATATCGGAATAAGTTGCGGCAGGTTGATCCGGAAAGAACTGTGATATTCTTCCCCAATATACCTGGCCAGTATATTGAGAGTTACCAGAACTTATAAGATAGATATTAGATCCGATACAACGACGTAGATTTAACATATCGATATTATTAAGACTACAAGCAATCTTCTCACCATAAATAAAGTCATCAAAGGAAGATGGTAAATCGTCAAAGGGCAGCATGTTTTCTATTCTGGTGTGGAAAACCGAATTGCTTTGATAACAGGATTTACATGTTTTATATTGCTGCATATAATCATGGATTATTTTTCTAGGAGCATTTTTATCTACGCAATCAATAAAGATGATCGTTGGATAGGTGGATGAATGGCACGGGATAACAGTATCAAGCTGCAAGGCTTCACGTATCTTTTTACAGTTATCAGCGTTTTCTCTACTTGCATATGGCGTAAATTCACAGTTATATAGCGTATCGCTCCATAGATCAGATAGTCCGCTCTTGGTATAGGCTGTAGGATCCGGGGTATACCTTGGGATAGCATTAGCAGCAATAAGCTGGGCTATATCAGTGAGATATTCTGGAATAGCAAAGAGATGATCCATATTACAGCCATAGAATTCACCATATTTATTTATCAATACTTCTGCTTTATTTTCTCCAAGGTCATCTTCAGTACATAATTGCCGACCCATATTTTTAGCTTCAAATTCATCACCATCCATGAGCCAGTAGTAGATTCGATCCTGGAGCAGAGGGTGCATACTGCCTAATTGCCGAAGAAGATTGGATGCTACATATCCCCCAGTACCACCTGCACCGATTTGAACGATATGGATAGTATCCATGGTTTTAAATACGTGGGATATTACATCTTGGGTAGAAGCTGCCTGGACAAGCGGATGGTTAAGTATATGTTCCAGAGAGCTTTCGGAAAACCCTTTAGGTATTGCTACAGGGAAAAGTTTAGTAAGGTCCAACATTAAATAATACCTCCCATATTATTATTTTAAGTCAATAGAGACCGATGTATTATATTGCCAGTCAACATTTTCAAAATCCAGGATCTCGAAGAATTCACTGATTGTTTCCTTAGTAAAACCGAGAGATGCCATAGATTCATCTGCATATTTGATCATTGCAGGCCAGCATTCTTTGGGTACACAAAGAATAGAGTAGAACGCGCTGGTAGCTTCTGCTGTATATTCTTTGTTTGCACAGAATGCTTTTGCAAATTCGGGAACAGTGAGATCAAAGAATTGAGCAAGGCGAATTTTTTCGTTATCGGTGAACAGCTCATACATAATGGCGCTATCGGCAAAGAACTCAACGTCTTTGATATCTTGTATATTGGCGTCAATTTCAAGATCGTAGTATTCAGGCCTATTCATATTTTTAGTTATAGCATTAGTAATAAAGACACGGGATTCCACATGGGTTTTAAGCATAGTCTCAAACTCTTCCGTGTTAGAAAAGTCTTTGGGATCTATACTTGTTGGAATGTTTTCTCCTGGTCTTTCGATCTTTTCTTCCTTTTCCACACTCTCGCTCGCTGTTATGTATGCCAGAAGCTTTCTTGCGGCGAGCTTTTTTCTGTCTGCGAACTTTTTTCCGGTCAAGTTTTCATCAGAATAGATCTCGGAGATATAGGCTTTATACCCAGCTATCTGTTCTTCTAATGGCCGAGGATCTTTAACCCAACCACTACCAGCAGCAGACCACATGTAACCATCAATAGAATAATACTTATTAGTTTTGCTGTCTCTATACGAGTTATCCCAGCGAAAAGAAGACAGGTAGGACGCCGTGTTGGAACGGGAAGATACTGTAGATGAGGTGTTCCGGCGAGTTCTTCTCCAGTCATAATCGCCATACAGGGCGCCATATCTTCCGCTGTAATACTCGGAGTAATCGATATCCCCGGAATAACGACCAAAGGTATAGCCTGCGCTACGAGCAATTACAGGGGCAGTCAATTTAGTTTCGATCTCAGGATTTCCCTCAGAGAAGTTTTCTTTCTTGAAGATCTCGATTTCTTCTTCAGGAGTCATATCAAATACTGTATATGCAGGGAAGTTGATATAAGTTTTATCTTCTTTTACTCTGCATTTATAGGTTGCACTGTCTTGTCCGAAGGTACCGATTACCATATAAAGTCCACATTCAGTTTCATTATTGTCGTCAGTACCGGACCAGAATGCAGCCATGGTATTATGGGAATGGAGTTCCATAATGAGATGGTTTTCTTTTCTTAGTTCGAGCAAGTTTTCATCAGCATCATACGCAACGTGAGCACTGGAAATACGTTGTTTCGGATAATAAATGAAGTATTCTCCAGTAGCATCTTTTCGATAGATCTGGGCTGCAGCTTCATCACCAGAGCGTTTAACGATTCGATAGAAGCTACCGATTATTTCAATTAATAGCTCTTTAGGGATTTTATTTTTGATTGAATATCCGACTGTAGGAGTCAAAGTATCAAGCAAGGGACATTCAGCGACAATATCAGTAAAGGTAAATGTATTGCCATTAAGTACTCTGGTTTTTCTGCAGGCAAGACCTTTACGAGTCATAAAGTATACATCTGGTTTAGGATTTTCCAGTGTCATAGCTTCTTCCAGACTACCTACAACCTGGGCATTTGCTTGCATAAATGCTTTTACTGCCTGTTCTGCTATAGATTTGGCAATCTCGTCAGTTTGGGGGTCAGAGGTAGTAACCGGGGGGGCAAGCGGGGTTACTCTAGAAAAGCCCCGTGTACCGCCATAGGTTACAGTTCCTGCTTTAGATTCAGCAGGGAGTT
>ULWS01007429.1_pt1 | contig 16584 bp, 16 predicted proteins | sample 1960591 | NCBI WGS metagenome assembly ULWS01 (sample SAMEA4835818, study PRJEB28245) | human gut metagenome | biome: gut microbiome; material: fecal sample | place: Denmark | collected 2008
CGAAGCCAAGACGCTCCTTGCCGAAGTCGGAATTCTCCCTCAATAATTTTCGGCAAAAGAAGTTACAGCCTTTTTGACGCTTAGAATGGCGGAAAAAAGGCTTAACTTTTATGACCTCTACCGCGAATTACAAATCTTCCGCACCGAATAAACCGAAAAGCTGCTGGGATCTTTTTTGTTCTTTTACGCTGATGGCGATGCAGGCCTTCGGCGGCTCTACCGCGATTGCCCAGCAGTTCTTAGTTGATCAAAAGAAATGGCTCACGCAGTCCGAATTTCTTGACCTTCTGACTGTTTCCCAAGTCCTTCCCGGACCGAACATTATGATTTTGACCATCATGGTAGGGGACAGGCATTTCGGATGGAGAGGTGCGCTGGCTTCTTTTCTCGGCATGATTACGCTTCCGGCCACGCTCATGCTTTCCGTCTTCGTCTTTTATCAACAGTACGCGGAAAACAAATGGGTCTCCGACGCGCTTGTCGGTATGGCAGCTTCCGCCTCAGGTATGGTCGCAGGCGCCGCCATGAAGCTGCTTTACAACTGCAAAGAAAACATTATTACGCCGCCGGTTTGGATTCTCGGCTTGATCATCACATTCATCACGGTAGGAGTGCTAAAGATCTCGATGGTCTACATTCTGCCAATCGTCGGTATCCCGCTCTCCTTCTGGGCCTGGTACCGCTTCATTAAAGATAAGAGTGCTCAGTCATGACGCCTATTTTATTTGCCGGATTGTTCTTCCACTTCATGGTGCTTTCGCTGATCGCGATCGGCGGCTTCATGGCTACGCTCCCCGGCATGTACTCCTACCTGGTGGATACTGCCGGATTACTGACACCGGAGACATTCGCCAAAACTGTTGCTTTCGGTCAGTCCCTGCCCGGGCCGAATGTACTCGTCGCGGCAGTGCTTGGCTGGGCGGCTGCAGGACCTTTAGGGGCTCTCGCTACCTTCGGCGGTACTTCTATTCCCTTCTCACTGATTGCCGTGCTTGCGGGAAGATACATTCGTGAGCATGCTTCCTCAGTATTCGTTAAGTCTTACAAAGCCGGCATGGCACCTGTTGCCGTAGGTCTTTTGTTTGCCACCGCCTATCTTCTTTTAGGAAACCAACTGGATAATTGGCGCGTTTGGGCCTGGGCCGGGGCTGTCACAATTATTGTTTGGAAAACACACGTTCCTCTCATTCTTTTAATTATGATTGGGGGAGTTATGGGTTTACTAGGCTGTTTTTAGGAGGATTCAATGTCTCGTTATGTGTTAACGATCCAATCTCACGTTGCATACGGTTTTGTCGGTAATTCTGCCGCCGTTTTCCCGCTGCAGCTTTTGGGTTTTACTCCGATCGTTGTCAACACGGTTGAATTTTCCAATCATACGGGCCACCCGACGTTCCGAGGTCAGGTTTTTAGCCCCGAGCTCATTAGAGACATTATTCTCGGAATTCGGGAGCGCGGTCTCATGCCTAAGATCGAGGGGCTTCTTTCGGGCTACTTGGGTGACGCCAGTATCGGCAGGATCGTGCTGGACCTGGCTACTGAAATTAAAGCCGCCAATCCCGATGCGATTTGGCTCTGCGATCCGGTCATGGGTGACACGGATACCGGCGTCTTTGTCCGCCCGGATATTCCTCAATTTATGAAAGAGCATTTCCTCAATGGTTTGGCGGATATGACCAAGCCGAATCAGTTTGAGCTGGAACTGTTGAGCGGCCGAAAGTTGAGAAGCCGGCAAGAAGCGATCGAGACTGCACGAGAGCTCTTTACCGACAAAGGCTGCCGCGTCACATTTGTGACAAGTCTTCTGACACCGGACGTCCCGGTCGGTACCGTCGAAACCCTAGCTATTACTAAGGATGACGCTTGGGTTGTCAGCACACCTCTTGTAGCGCGCAAACCTACTCCAAACGGACAAGGCGATACATTCTCTTCCGTCGCTTTAGGCACGTATCTCAAAACAAAATCTGCCAAAGCCGCTCTGGAAGCGGCTGTCAACACGCTGTACGGGTTGGTTTCTCATATGGAGAGCGAGGCTCTCGATCTTCCGCTCATTGATGAGCAGCGCCAGATTCTTAACCCAGAACACCGATTCGAAGCTGTGCGCTGCTAACGTAACCACTTTCATCGCCTCAAAAGCTTCCATCCAGGAGGATTTTTTTGCGTCCGTTGTGAGGTTCTAAGGCTCTAATGAACAATGCCTCCTTCCTATAATCAAAGAACTTTGTTTTGCGAGGTGCATTATGTCTGTTGCTGTTTTTCCTCTCGGCCCCTTAGAAACCAATTGCTATGTCGTAAGCAATGAAGATCAGGCTGTTGCTATAGACGTTGGAGGAGATCCCGCTCCTGTGAGCAGATATCTCAAAGAACACAGTTTGGAGCTGAAAGCAATCTGCATCACGCATATGCACTTTGACCACCTTTACGGCGTGGCTGCTTTAGCGGCAGAAACGCACGCAACGGTCTTCACGCCTGAAAAAGACAAAGTCATCGCAACCACCGTTCTCGGACAGGGCGGTTCTTCCGGTTTTCCTGCTGTCCCGAAATTTGAATCTGTCAGCATTGAGCCGGGAAATAAAACGGAATTTGCCGGACTTGAATGCAAAGTTCTAAGTGTTCCCGGACACACACCGGGCTCTGTCGCTTATTACTTTAAAAAAGAAAAGAGCGTCTTTGTCGGGGACACGCTTTTCTTAGAGTCCATCGGCAGAACGGACTTTCCGCTCTCCAGTCATGAACAGCTTGTTACTTCCATCCGCTCCGAGCTCTTCTCTCTGCCGGATGACACGATCGTTTATCCCGGCCACGGCCTGGAAACGTCTATCGGTTACGAAAAAGTGCACAACGCCTTCCTTCTTTAGACAGCATTCAGTCTATTCCTGACGCCCCCTCCGTGACGAAGAAGGTTCCTACCGCTTTCCCGACAGCGATAGCTTAATGTCGAAGCTGCCTCGACGGCTTTCTGCTCTAACGGAATTGCCCAAAGGAGTACAACTTAGTTCTTCTCGCTCTACAAAAGAAGTTTGACGTTCATAAAGCAGCACCGAGGGATATGCATGAAGCCGTCATTAAAGGCTTAAAACACGAATCTATCTCGTGAATTCGGGGGAAAAACGCCCTTCCCATAATAACAGCGGTCAAGAGCATTTGAGGGGCTTGGATATTATCCTGTTGAAAAGATAGGAAAAACTAGGAAGCATAATGCTTAATCTAACCAGACTCGGACTTCAGGCCTTCCTCGGAGCGATAGCCATCCAAATGGTCTCCTCCCTCATGGGAACTGCTGTGGCCAGTATTGCTCCGGAAGTAGCTCGCGGTTTGAGCGCCGACAGTACATTTGCAGGTCTTTATATTGGCTGCCTTTACGTAGGAGCCTGCCTCTCTTCGCTTTGCGGAGGAAATTTCATCCGCCGATTCGGACCAGCTCATATTTCCGAATGGGCTCTCTTTCTTGCCGCCGGTGCGATCCTTCTGTGCATGAGTTCTTGGGAAATCGTAGTCCTGTTTTCAGCGTTTCTTTTGGGTTTGGCAAAAGGCCCGCTGATGCCGGCCATCAATACGATGCTGAGCCGCCAAGTTGACAAGAAAGACTACAACATTATCTTTTCACTAAAACAATGTGCCGGACCGATCGGAATGGCGCTGTCCGGATTGGTGATTCCGCTTCTGACAAGCCATTTCGGCTGGCGTGTCGGTTTGGCTTTTGTAGTGTGCTTGGCTGTCATCGTCGGATTTTGGAGTGCCTTTATCAAAAAATCGCAGGACAGTTCCTATCAATTCAAAGATGAACCTATTTCTCTGGAGCACTTGGCTGACAGTTTGAAGCTCGTAGTGAGTTCCAAACTCTTAACTCGGCTGTCCGTCGTCAGCATTTTTTACAAAGGCATCCAAATGTCAGTCCTGGCCTACCTAGTCGTATTTCTGAATGATCAAAAATTTTCTTTGGTCTTTGCGGGGGCCGCGTTAGCGACAAGCAATTTTGGAGGTATTTTCGGCAGAATCGGATGGGGTGCAGCCGCACAAAAGTTTGGTTCTTCGCGCAAGGTACTTGCCCTAATCGGTGTTTTGATGGGGCTGTTTACCGCAATGCTGGGTTTTATCGATCAAAACACTCCTGAATTTTTAGTTCTCGGGCTTTGCCTGCTTATCGGAATCAATACACAAGGCTGGAGCGGTGTCTTCTTTGCTCAGATCGCTGCCTGGGCGCCTGAAGGAAAAGTTGCAGAGGCTACAGGCGGAGTAGATTTCTTTTCTTTCCTGGGAGCGATATTCCTCCCAATGACCTTTGGTTTCCTCGGACATCACCTAGGAGAATTTGTTACTGGTTTTTGGGTAATTTCGGTTATCACCGTTGCGACAGGTGTTTACTTATGGCTTGTCTCAGATGCAAAAGGAACCCCAGCCTGAAGAGTACCGGCACAAAAATTTCAACGGCCTTCTGAGCACTCCGAAATACTCACCAAAGACAGCTGCAGCCAAAATTCTTACATCTGTAAATACGGCAAAGGCCGCTCAGAACTTCATTCCGAGCGGCCTATTTCGATCCTTTAAATTTATTACTTCACATCTGGCGCAGAAACCGGAGTAATAACATCTTCTTCAAGCTGCCATTTACCGTTGTCTTTAACTCCGAGCAGCTGAATCTCAAAAATCAATGTTGCATTCGGAGGAATAACAGAACCTGCGCCCCTGTCGCCATAGGCTAACTGGGACGGAATGAACAAACGGCGAACACCGCCGACTTTCATACCGGCTACGCCGCGGTCCCAGCCCTGAATAACATATCCAGCACCGAGCGGGAATTCAAAAGGTTCGTTGCGGTCAACGCTGGAATCAAACTTTGTACCGTCTTCGAGCCAGCCTGTGTAATGAACACGAACGAGTTCACCGGGCTTTGCTTCAGCACCTGTTCCGACTTTGACGTCCACAATCTTTAAGTCTTGTATGTCTTGAGTGTCAATACCAAACATCGTTATCGCCTCCTATTGGCGCTTCACTAGTGATTCTTGGATTTTAGGCTCACTTGGTTCCCCCTATTGGTGTAATCCCTCAGATTGAGAACTGAATTGGCACTACACTGCAACGAATTCAAAGAGGACTCATTGAATGTCGAATTCTTTTAAGACACTTGGGTTTGCACCCCAATTAGAAAAGCTAATCGAAGCCAACGGTTTTACGTCGCCGACTCCGATTCAAATGAAAGCCATCCCGCTCGTTCGACAGGGATACGATCTTTTGGCAGCCGCACAGACCGGAACAGGCAAAACGGCTGCTTTTGTTCTGCCGATGCTGCAGAAGATCATCGAGGAACCGACGCTTTATCAAAAGCGTGTTCCTCGTATTTTAGTTCTGACTCCGACTCGAGAGCTTGCCGCACAAGTCGGAGAAACCATTCTTTCTCTCGGCAAAGACCTCGGTGTGCGCTCTGCTGTCGTTTTCGGCGGCGTGGGCATCAATCCGCAAAAGGCCGCCATTGCCAAAGGGCTGGATTTCTTAGTTGCAACACCCGGTCGTCTGCTCGACCTCATGAATCAGAGTTTTGCAGATCTATCTAAGACGCACATTCTGATTCTTGACGAAGCCGACCGTATGCTGGACATGGGCTTCCTTCCGGACTTAAAGCGCATTCTGAAAGCGCTTCCTCCGGATCGTCAGACACTGCTCTTTTCCGCCACGTTCTCGCCGGAAATTAAAAAGCTAGCCTCCGAATTCCTGAACAAGCCTGAGTCCGTTGAAATCGAAAGAAATAAGGGCTCTTCGCTGGTTCGCCAAACCCTTTACAGAGTTCCGAAAGCCGATAAGCACACCGTACTCCGCGATCTCATCGTCGATAACCAATGGGACCAGGTTTTGGTCTTTACCAGAACCAAATACGGCGCAGATAAGCTGGTTCGCCATCTGCTCAAAGACGGCCTGGTCGCCAAAGCCATTCACGGCGACAAATCTCAGAACGCCAGAACGACAGCGCTCAGAGAGTTCAAAGAGCACAAGCTGCCGATCTTGGTCGCCACCGACATCGCAGCCCGCGGCTTAGATATTGAAAAGCTTCCTCAGGTCGTCAACTACGAACTGCCGCAGCAAGCAGAAGACTACGTTCACCGTATCGGCAGAACGGGACGTGCCGGTGAAGCGGGTGAGGCTTACTCACTGGTATCTCCGGAAGAGCTGCCTCAACTTGCCTCAATAGAAAAGTTCATCAAGAAGTCGCTGCCTTTGTCTGACTTCCCGGGACTGGATTACTCCGATTGGAAGGTTTCTGCTCCGACAAAGCCTCAGAACAAAAACCGCAGACCTGGACCAAGAAGAAACGGACCGGCCGGCTTCAAACGCTCTGACGGTAAACCGTCTGTCCGTCGCAGAACCGCCCGTGGGCAATAGCTATGCATTGCACGGCTTTTCCCGTTTGCTAGAGCAATAACTTTTAGGCGCCCTCGGGAGCTTTTCCTCGGTCGCCTTCTTATAATCGGACAAGGATACTTGTTTTGTTTATGACCGAAGCCTGACACTTGCGCCGCTTCGGCCGATTTTTTAATGTGGTTGTTTATGCAAACTCCGAATTTAAACGAAGTGAAGCAGCAAGCCGGTTTTTCTTTGGAAGACATCAATATTGAAGGTTTCGCACCGATGCCTTCACCGGCTGAGATCAAAAAGATGGCGCCTCTTACCGAAGCTGCTGCCGAGAACGTCAACAAGAGCAGAAATCAAATCAAGCAGATTTTGACGGGAGAAGATAACCGTTTGATGGTCATTACCGGTCCCTGCTCCATTCACGACCCGAAGGCGGCCCTGGATTACGCTCAGCGTTTGGCCGAACTCTCAGAACACATCTCAGAGACAATCTTCCCGGTCATGCGCGTGTATTTCGAGAAGCCTAGAACGGTCGTCGGCTGGAAGGGGTACATCAACGACCCGGACATGAACAACTCTTTCAATATGGCAAAGGGTATGCTCAAGGCCCGTGAGCTCATGATCAAAATCAATGAGATGGGTCTGGCTGTTGCGACCGAAGCATTGGACCCGTTCGGTCCGCAGTACTTGGGCGAACTCGTCAGCTGGTATGCCATCGGTGCGCGCACAACCGAAAGCCAAACCCACAGAGAAATGGCGAGCGGTCTGTCCGCTCCGGTCGGTTTTAAGAACGGCACCGACGGCCTTCTGGACAGCTCGATTAACGCCGTTAAAGCCAGCCGCCAAAGCCACTACTTCTTGGGTATCTATGAAAACGGCCAAAGCTCCATCATCAAGACCAAAGGCAATCGCTACAGCCACCTGGTGCTCCGCGGAGGCGGCGGACGTCCGAACTTTGATACCGTGAGCGTGATGCTGGCCGAGAAAGCCCTCAAGGATGCCGGCGTCGACTCCCGCATCGTTGTCGACTGCTCGCATGCCAACAGCATGAAAAATCCCGACCTGCAGCCCTTCGTTTTGAACGACTGCATTACCCAGATTGTCAACGGCAACAAATCGATTTGCGGCGTCATGCTGGAGAGCAACATTAACGCCGGCAATCAAAAGATTCCTGCCGATCTGTCTCAGCTTAAATACGGTGTCTCCGTCACCGATGCCTGCATTGACTGGGAAACCACCGAACATGCATTGCGCATGACCAATCGTCGTCTTTTGGATAAGAAATTAAATGGTGAGTAAACGCTTACTTTTAACTGCTGTAGCGCTTGCTGCATTGGCCTTAGCAGGATGTTCTTCCACGGGACCGCATTCTGCCTTTACTCCGCACGTCGATCGCGCCGGACTTGACCCGCTGCTGGATGCTCCTTTACGTACAGAAACGGTATGCAAGGGTGCGGGACTTTTTACCGCCGGCACCAAACTCGGCGGATTCTCGTTTGAATGCCCCGACCTGGACGTCGTTGCAACGTTGAACGAACTGCGCGACGCCGGCTGGCGCGTTGAGAAGATGCACATCGGCCGCCAGACAATTGAAAACGACGAAAGCGGCACTCCGCTCTCGGCAACGATGCGCAAAGTTTATTAATTTTCCATTGCGGAGGCTTCAGTGAACTCCTCTATCAGCAGCAGACTGTCTGCATTACGTATTTTTTTGAAAGATCACGGTCTCAACGGCTGGATCGTCCCGACGGCAGACCCTCATCTTTCCGAATACGTGGATGAACACTATGCCTTCCGCAAGTGGCTTTCGGGCTTCACGGGCTCTGCAGGATCTCTCTTAGTGACTCAGGACGCCGCAGCGCTTGTCACCGACTCCCGCTACTGGGTTCAGGCCGAGCAGCAGCTCGAGGGCTCCGGCATTGAACTCGTTAAACTCAACCAAGGCTACGCCGCGGAGTCTGCCGACTGGTTTGCCGCGCACTTGATGGCCAACGACTGTGTCGGCATCAACTCCGAATTGATTTCCGGCAAAGACGCCAAGAATTACGCCCGAGTTTTTGCCGAGAAACATCTTCATCTCTCGCTGGTTCGTCAGACGCCCGAAGAAACCATCTGGGAAGAAAGACCGGAACGCGCTGAAAAGCCGATCTTTGACCATACAGTTTCCCCGCGAAACCGAGAACAGAAACTTACCGCTCTGCGTGAGGTTCTCAAAAAAGAAGGTGCGGACTATCTGCTTACTTCGAAGCTCGACGATATCGCATGGATTTTTAACCTCCGCGGATCCGACGTTCCGAACAATCCCGTCTTCTACGCCTACGCCTTGATTCCGTCCAAGGGCACTGCAACGCTTTTCATTAACGAAGAGAAAGTCCCTGCCAATCTGAGAGAGTTATTGTTTCGGGACGGTGTTGCTTTAGCTCCTTACCATTGTGTCGGCAAGACGCTCGCCTCTCTTTCCTCAGGAACGGTGCTGGCTGACCCGGAAGAAATCAATGCGTCTTTGCTGTCTCACCTGCCGGAGCAGATCACTCAGCTGGAATTGCCTAATCCTATTGAACGCATGAAAGCGCTCAAGACGCCCGAAGAGATCAATCTGATATCTGACGCCATGATCAAAGACGGTGTTGCCTTGGTGCGATTCTTTGCCTGGCTCGATCGCAATTTGGGCAAAGAAGAAATGACGGAGCAGTCCCTCGCCGACAAGCTCCTTTTCTTCAGAAAATCTCTTCCGGGATATATTTCTCTGAGCTTTGAAACCATCTCTGCATTCGGCTCCAACGCCGCACTCCCCCACTATCAACCCGATAAGTCCGGAGGCGACCCGATTAAGGATAACGGCTTCCTTCTCATTGATTCCGGAGCTCAATTTCCCGAAGGTACGACCGACATCACCCGCACAAAATTGATCGGGAAAGCAACCGATCTGATGAAAGAAGATTACACCGCCGTATTACGGGCAAACATACGTCTTGCGATGGCCATATTTCCCGACGGTATTTCTTCACAATTATTAGATCCCTTAGCGCGTGAACCGATCTGGCAACATTTTGCTAATTTTGGGCATGGAACGGGCCACGGCGTCGGATTTTTCCTTAATGTTCACGAAGGGCCGCAGAGGATTAGTTACCCGCGGATAAGCCCTCGTTCCGATGCGTTTATCTCGAAAGAGACAGCAATGTCCGAAGGCATGGTGACCAGTGATGAACCCGGTATTTATCGTCCCGGCCGCTGGGGTATCCGCATTGAAAATTTAGTGGCGACCGAATTCGCAGAAGAAAATGAATTCGGACGTTTCTTGAAATTCAAAACACTAACTCTTTGTCCGATAGACCTTTCTGCCGTCATTCCGGAAAGGCTGCAGCCCGACGAAAAGAAATGGCTGAACGAGTACCACACTCTTGTCCGTCAGAAGGTGCTCCCGCACATTCATGACGAGCGCACCATTGTGTGGCTCGTATGGAACACAAGAGAAATTTAAAACATGACCACAGAAAAAGTGAGTTTGAAACACTGGCTGGAAACGCGCTGGCGCGGAACGCTTATGGCCGTCATTATCGGCGCTGCCTCACTATTCGTCTCTGAGCACTACGGCGGCCCTGCTGTTTTGTTCGCTTTGTTAATCGGTATGGCTTTCCACTTCCTCTCAGAGGACCGGAGAACGCTTGCCGGTATTCATTTTTGCTCCACAACCGTTCTCCGATGGGGCGTAGGCCTGTTAGGTGCCAAAATCACCGCGAGCCAGCTGGGACTCCTGTCTCCGGCCCTGCTTGCCATGATTATCGGCGGTGTGTTTGCCACACTGCTCTTCGGCGCTTTCATTACCCGTTTTTCTAAGTGGCCGCTTACCGAAGGCACACTGGCTGCCGCCTCTACCGCTATTTGCGGTGCGTCTGCCGCTATTGCCTTAGCTGCCACATTCAACCATAAGCAGTTAAGAGAACAGGCTCTGCTTGCTATCGTGGTCACGGTTACCGCCCTGTCCACCCTCGCTATGGTTCTTTATCCGTTCATCTCCGGATGGTGCGGCTTTGACCACATCGATGCCGGCATCTTCTTAGGCGGTACCATTCACGACGTTGCACAGGTCGTGGGCGCCGGCGCCATGATCGGGCCGGACGCACTGGAAATCGCGAGCTTGACGAAGATGATTCGTGTCGCTCTTCTGATCCCGATCCTCATCATCTTCATGTTTGTCTTTTCCTCTAAGGCACATCGCACTGAAGAAGAGAAAGCCAAGCCCTGGTACAAGAACATTCCGATGTTCCTGCTCGGCTTCATCGCTCTAGCTGCTTTGAACTGCACCGGAATCATTCCGACGAATGTCTCCAACACACTCGGCGAAATCTCCAGACTGTTCATTTTGATTTCCATTTCTGCCCTTGGTTTAAAGACCTCTCTGGGCAAACTGAAAGAAGTCGGCTGGACACCGATCGTGCTGATGAGCATCGATACAGTCTTCCTCCTGCTGTGGGTCATTATCGGCATCTTCCTGATCCGCGGTTAATTTGATGCTTTAGTCTCATCTTTCTTCTTAGGACTCGGTTCGCTAGAATCGAGTCCTTATTTTTTACCGATCCCTCTGCCGGCGCTTCCTTCTCCGAACTTTCCGCTCATGACCGTACTGAAAATCCTCTATCAAGACGAAGACCTTGTCGTTGTCTCCAAGCCGGAAAAGATGCTGACGCACCGAACGGAAATTGCCAACGGCGACACCGAGTTTGCACTGCAGTTGCTGCGAGATCAGATCGGCCGACGCGTGAGTCCGGTTTATCGTCTGGATCGAGGCACTTCCGGAATCCTGATGTTCGGGCTCAACAGGGAGATAGTTTCGGCACTGAGTCAGCAAACTCATGAGACCTTTCACAAGCGTTATTACGCGGTCGTCCGCGGCTGGGCCCCAGAGGATATTGAGGTTCGCCATGCGCTGAAGCCTCCCGTCGATCCCTATCTGCGTGTGCAAAAGACAGAAGCACAGGACGCGCTTTCTTACCTTCACAGATTGGCTGAATCAGAGGTTCCCGTTTCTTCCGGCAAGTTTGATACCACTCGCCTCTCTTTAGTCCTGCTTGAGCTTGCCACCGGCAGACGTCATCAGTTAAGACGCCACCTCAAACATCTCGCGCATCCCATTATCGGAGATGCGACTTACGGCAAAGGACCGCTTAACCGTGTCCTTGCCGAATATTTCGGCGGAGACCGCCTCCTTCTCCACTGCGGTCGAATCAGCTTCATTCATCCTCGTACTCAAAAACATCTCACCATTGATGATCAGCCGAGCGGCCTTATGCGACAAGTCATCGAACGTCTTGAATGGGGTAATTATTTGCATGCTTCTTATTCAAGAGACTGGCATTTATTTGATTATTCAGATCTTTTGGTAAAATAATGTCTGAAAATTCCCATAATACTTTTTAGCCTTGAAACTAAAAGGCCTTGCATTCTCATTCATCGCAAATAAATCGGGAAATATTTGCGCGATCTTTCGAAAGAATGGGATTTATTTTTGTTTTAGCTGGTTTTGAGTCGTATACTGAATCGATCAAACCTCGTATAGGAGAACTTATAAAAATGAAGCACGGAAAACTTGTCACTTCCATTTTGGTTTTATCTTTAGCTGCCGTCACTGTTGCATTTGCCAGCATGGCGCAGGCTCGCTCCTTAGAACAAATTAAGGCCTCCGGCGAACTCTTAGTCGGCTCCACCGGTGACTACAAGCCGATGAGCTATCTCAACAAAGAAACCGGAAAATACGAAGGCTTTGACGCTGAAATGGCTCAGTCCTTAGCCAAGTACCTAGGTGTTAAGCTCAAATATGTTCCGACCTCCTGGAAGACACTGCAGGCGGACACCATGGCCGATAAGTTTGACGTTGCCATGAGCGGTATTACTGTCACAGACGCCCGTAAGAAAGTCATGACCATGTCCGACGGTTACCTTACCTTCGGCAAGACGATTCTCGTCACTAAGAACAAGGCCGGTCAGTTCAAAGAATTGAACGACGTCAACCAGCCTTCCGTCCGCGTGATGTACAACCCTGGCGGCACCAATGAGAAATTTGCTAAGGAAATGACTCCGAAGGCTCAGCTCATGATGCACGAGCACAATGCCGAGATTCCGGGCTTGATCGGTGAAGGCAAAGCCGATGTGATGATCACCGAAACGATGGAAGCTCGCCGCTATGCCAAGGACAATCCTAAGGTTGCAGCCCCGTTGGTCGACAAACCCTTCACAGAAAACCACTTCGGCGTTCTGATGAAACAGGGTTACCCGAAGCTTGAAGCCGCCGTGAATGACTGGATGAAGAGCATCAAAGCCAACGGCACCATGGCTAAGTGGGAAGACCAATACATCAAATAATCGCTATTTGATGCTTTAGCTGAAAAACCGCCTCGTGATCCGATGTTGCAAATCACGAGGCGGCTTTTTATTACAAGGAAAAGTAATTCCGTAGAGTCGATCCAGTATAAATTCTTTATTTATGGTTCCGTGTCCTTCTCTCTACTGCTCCAGAAGTCAATCCCTTTCTCATTCGGTTAACTTCCATAGTACTTTCCGAGAAAATCTCTCATCCGGGAACTTTAAAGTCAAATTTATGGCATTGGGCACAATAGTTAACCGGTGCTTCATGTTGCATATGACATAGTACGCAATCTCCATTATGTGGAGCTGCATGAGGGTTCGCTCCTGGATAGCCAGAAGTCTTTCTCTTCAATTCTCCTTTGTTATGACACGCTATGCAGTCCTTTTCTTCAGGAAAAATAGGATTGCTCTTGTCTCCCCCATGACAAACCTCACAAGTTAATCCTTTGGCCATATGCTTGTCGGCACCAAACTGTTGCGCAGCGAAGGAGGCATTAACGCAAAAGAGCAAAATTAAACTACAAGTTACTGTAACGGCAGAATGAGCTTTCATATGAGTAAGGGAGGTCTTAAGACCTCCGCCCCTGTACTAAGACCAAGATGCTTCTTTTGCGGCTTCTTTGCCAGCGATTCTTCCGAAAACTAAACAATCGAGCGTTCCGCAAGAACCTAACCTAACGGCTCCATGAACTCCGCCAGTAGCCTCGCCAGCCGCATACAAGCCAGGAATGGGCTGGTCAGTCACGACATCAATCACATGGCATTGCGGATCTGTCTGCAACCCTCCCATACAATGATGAACTTTCGGAGAGAGAATTGAGTAGTACCAAGGTCCTTTCTCCATCGGGAGAGCTCCTGGGAAGAACATTCGGCCCATCTCGTCTCCTGTTTGTCCCTTTAGCGCTTTGTTGTATGTTTCTATTGACTCTTTTAGAGCATTCAAAGGAATGTTATTTTCTTTTGCTAAAGCCTCAAGAGTGTCACATTTATGAACGACTTTAATTTCCAGCTGTCTTGCTAAGACATCCGGAGCATTCCATGCATTTACCCCATTCGTATCGGCTATAGCAATGCATTTATGTCCTTCATTGTTTCTGTTAATAATTGCATCTGCCCTGACCTTACGATTAGCTTGTTCGTTCACGAATCGTTTACCACTTGAGCAATCAATCCACATACCACGCCCAGCAGCCGCACCCTGCGCAAATTTCAGGGCTATGCCAAAACCTTTTTCTTCTGGAGAAGTCCATGGACCACACTGAATCCAGTCTTGTTGAACCTGCTGCGCACCAATTCTCGCCGTCTCACGCCAAAGTTCGGATGTCGCACCTGGTTGGTTTGTTGTGTCAAATTTTTCCGTCAGTTTCGGATCAAATTTGGTTCGATACTTCACATCTGCTCCAAAACCGCCATAACAACAAATAACCGCTTTATTTGCTTTGATATTTTTAACTCTTCCAGATCCCTCTCTAGGGAAGCGATACCCTTCACGGATTTTGATTCCTTTAACCCTTCCGTCTGTATCTCTATAAATCGTTTCTACGTAACAACGTGTTCTAAGCGGAACGCCAAGGCTTTTTAAATATTCGATCTGTTTACTGACGATTCCTGAGCCAGAATAATTAGTTGTGTAGATATGTCTAGGAACACTGTGGCCTCCCTCCTGACCAATATGATCAGGCTTATATTGAACTTTCAAAACATCGACCGTCCATCTCCAAGTATCAAAGGCATTATCTGCCAGTGTTTTCACCTTATCAGGGTAGTTATATCCCTGCCCCTCTCTGATCATGTCCTTTGCCAGGAGCTCTGGAGAATCTTTAATCCCGCGTTTCTTTTGAACATCATGCCCTGGAACGGAAACAATACCTCCGTTAATGGCGGAATTACCTCCTAGACTCGGCATTTTCTCAAATACAACAACAGTCGCCTTATTGTTATGAGCTTCGGCAGCCGCTGCTAACCCAGCAAAACCAGAACCAATCACGACGACGTCATAGCTTTCGTCCCATTTATCAGGAAGACTTGTAAATGGCGATGCTTGAGCCTTTAATGGAATTACAGAAGAGACGCTCGCAACTACACCTGTTGTTAATAATGTTCTTCTTGAAACCTTCAACATTTTTTTCTCCAAAGAAACCGTAAATACAAGAAAAATATTAATTTCGTGTTCTTCTTGGGAGAAGGCAGTTGTAACATTATTAATGGACGATTAATCAATTAATATAATTACCATAAAGGTGTTCCCGTGAGAATTTCTGACAATATCCTCCTATGGAAGTTAGTTGTAAAAATTGGAGAAATGGGAAGTTTGAAAGATGCTTCTATTCAGTTAGATCTTGACCCGGCCCAAGCATCCCGCCTCGTTAAACAGCTTGAATCGGAACTTCATATCCCTCTACTGGAACATAAAAAACGTCCTGTTTGCTTAACAAAAGAGGCTAACGTGGCGTTGCCAAATATTAAAATCTTGCTAGATGCTCAGAGGGTCGTCACAGATTTTTTTGAAAACCTGGAAACCTCCCCGATGTTTGTAAAACTCGGCATCCCTGTAAATGTGCCGCGGGAAGAAACGCTCAAAGCCTTACAAGAGTACCAACGAACTCATTCCCATTTTTCTTGGAGCATTCTCGCTGAGGCAAATGAATATGATCTTCTTTCCAAACGTATTGATATAGCACTAATTCCTTATTTCATTGAAAATCCAGACATCATCTCGATCCCAATTTTCCCAACCTTCACTTGTGGAATTGCTTCTCAAGAATACCTTAAAAACTTCGGAGTCCCGGAAACTGTATATGACTTAAATAACCACCAAATAATTCGGAGGACGGGAGAAACATCCCTTCTCTGGGACGTTTTAGAGAACTCTGAGAGCAGATTTAGAGTTCATTGGAAAGCGGATGCTCCTTCGGGCGACATTCTCCAATGTTATCAATCAGTCTTAAACGGGGAAGGCATTTGCTTTGATCTTTCGATTCCCCTGTGCGATTCGGGAATAAGGTCTGGTTCATTGATCCCTGTTCTTCCAGGCTGGCATCGACCGGTTTGGAGAGTGCACCTTACTCTGCTTCGGTGCAACTTCGAAAAGGATAAGTTTAAAAAGCTTGTTTCCTTCCTACAAAGAAAAGAAGAGCTAAGTGTTAGAAATCGCTTTAACGCTGCCAAAAAATTACTAGGATGGGCACCATCAATTTAAAAAATTTTTAATACTAGTGAGACTTTCTTCTCTCCGAATCTAATCAATCAAGCTACCGAAGATTCGACAAGCCTGCCGGACAAGAATCCTAAAATTCATATCCGGCAGTTTACGTAAAGCAGAGTCTTCTTTTAGACTATCGACGAGCTTTGATCTTCTTAGAAACAAACCATGTAAAGAAGACAGGAATAAAGAACGTCGTGATGAAGGTGGCCGCCAGCATGCCGCCCAAAACGCCTGTACCCATGGATTGGCGAGCTGCAGCACCGGCACCCGTAGCCGTTGCCAAAGGAATGACGCCCAAGATAAAAGCCATTGAGGTCATCACAATCGGCCTCAGACGAAGTTTTGCTGCTTCAAGGGCTGCCTGTCTGGCTTCCAGCCCTTCTTCCATCTTCTGAGCCGCAAACTCCACAATCAAAATGGCGTTCTTAGCCGTCAAACCGATAAGTACCAGTAAGCCGATCTGGAAATAAATATCGTTCGAGAACCCCCGGAAGTAGGTTGCTACAAGCGCCCCCAACACCGAGTAAGGCACTGCCATCACAACGGCAATCGGAAGCGACCAGCGCTCGAACTGTGCGGCAAGAATCAGGAACACAATGATCAAGCCGAAGGCAAACGCAGCGGCCGAAGAACTTCCGATACGTTTTTCATGGAAGGCCTGCCCCGTCCAG
>ULWS01037914.1_pt1 | contig 16111 bp, 12 predicted proteins | sample 1960591 | NCBI WGS metagenome assembly ULWS01 (sample SAMEA4835818, study PRJEB28245) | human gut metagenome | biome: gut microbiome; material: fecal sample | place: Denmark | collected 2008
TTCTTAGATAAAGGTTTTCCCGGAAGACTTGCAGATTTTCTGTGCCTGGCAGGAAAAAGAACCATTAAACTAAAGGCTTTAAAACAGCTGATTCGTCAGCAAGTCTATTAATTATAAAGTTGTAAACTGGTGTATTATACCATAATGATACTATTATGAAATGAACCCCCAGTAGTGCCAGCTGCTGGGGGTTCTTCTCTTTTTGTTCGGTTGAGCATCCGATTAGGCTAATAAATGGCATGAATGATTTTTGTTTATTTTCCTTTATGAATGGGCAGCCAGTGCTGCCAGCTTCTGCATAATTGCACTTACATCCTGCATTACATTCAAATTTTCTTCCTCTGCCTGCATCGTCTCGCCTGCGTGCGCCGATACCTGCTGGGAAATCGCTGAGATTGTCTGAATGGAATCTATAATTTCCTTATTTGCATTCTGCAACTCGGAAATGCTTCTTGAAAGAGTATCTGCATTTTTCTGAATTGCCCGCGTATTGTCCTCAATACTTTCAAAGCTTTCTTCTGCATTTGATGCACCAGTCTTCTCTTCGTTAATTCCATTTATCATATTGGAGACAACACCGACCACCTCCATGATTGCATTGGACACGTTGCTGATCAACTCTGTAATATGTACGGTTGCTTCTTTGGTTCTCGTTGCCATACCGGAAATTTCTGTTGCAACGACAGAAAATCCTCTTCCTGCCTCTCCGGCACGGGCTGCTTCAATGCTCGCATTCAATGCAAGAAGACTTGTTTGGTTCGTAATTCCTCCAATCAATTCTACAATGGAATTCATTTCATCCATATACTGGTTCAGATTTTCCAGTTTTTCTGTAACCTCGGTTCCATTATCAACAGAAGCTTCAACTTCCGATGCCAGGTGCTCGATATCCTGTTTGCCTTCCGCTAACGCTTTCAGAGTAAGCGTCATGCTGTTTCCGATTTCTTCCACAGCGGTTGCAACTTCATCCACCTTATCCTGAATTGCATGTGTCTGTTCCAACTGATTCTGCACATGTTCTGCGGTATCAGTAGCACCTGCAGATACTTCCTGCATTGCCTCAGTCGTTGTCTTAGATGCCGCTGTCAGCTTTTCGAAACGTACATTGATATCTGCAATATTGCCGGAAAGCTGCTGATCAAGTTCCTCATTTCTTTCCAGAAGATTTTCAGCCTCTGCTTTTGCCTGCGCCACTTCTGTAAATCTCTTTCTTGTGTTTTCGCGAATCACTTTTGTAGTCAAAACAGAATACGCTCCAACCATGATCATAACAACAATCTGTACAACTGCTGCTTCGATTCCATGATACCCAAAACCGCCTTTTGTCGCACCGATCACAACAACAATGATACACTCTAATATGGCACCTGTATTAATCAGAAGAAGATAACGTGTGTCACTGTAAGTGGTGACAACAAAAATCATCGGAATTACAAATACATAAATCAGATTTGTCGGTGAGGTAAAAAGACATATTGTGTAAAACAATGAAAATCCATAGGAAACCAGATGTTTGATCATCGCATGTTCCGTATTACTTTTCCAACAAATCACCTCGCCAATCAAAGGTATGACACCAACGACCGTAGCGATTGTCATATATACCGGAGACAGTTGTCCTCTTACGCTTTCCCATATCATAAAAAGCACCATAACCATTACCGTACTGATATGTGACAGCATCGCAATTCGATTCGACCGCGCCAATTCCGAAATTTCTTTTGTTTCCACCATCATAATTCCTCCTCTAGAAAAGTTTTTCCTACTTATATGACTATTCTTCTAATTTTTAAAATATCATAAATATTCACACCATTCAAGAAAATCTTTCTTCACAATATAATATTATATAGGTATACAATTCGTCATTGTTTACCACTAATAATATTATCAATCTTGTCAGCAATTTCTAATGCTGCCTGTTTTCTTTTTGAAGCGCTTGTATCTGATGGGATAACCCCAACCAACTTGCTCTTAAACCAGTTCATAAATTTTGAAACATCCTGTGAATAGTTATTAATCCTACGATATTCCATACTTAACTCAACCTTATTTTCGAGTGAAAGTTTTTCAATAGCCTCTTTGAGAGTTTTAGCTTCATTCTCCCAAAAGCTAATAATTTCAATCCTATATCGCGGATCAAAAAAGCTATATGTTCTATCTTTGGTCTTGGGAAGTGATATGATGACAGGCAATGTTCTTTTTGTAAAGTTATCATCTTTTAAAAGTTGAGTAATCTCATACATACAATTATTCCTTCGCAAGTATGTATCCGAAACAACAGGAACAACAAAATCTTGATTCCTAATTTCATTCATGAACTCATCTATGCTTTCATAGTCTCCAATATTTCTTATATCTCTTTTTACATCATAGCCACACGACGAAAGGTAACTATCAATAACATCTACAACTTTCTCGTCTGCATCTGTATACGAAATAAAAATAGTTTTTCTTCCCATAACAATTTCTCCTATAATTAATTTTTTATTTTCCATGCATTTTGATAGATACTTATACATAGAATGATTATTAGATATTTCAGGAATATAATACTTATCAAGCATTTCATTTTTCTGAAGTAAATATAATACTTCACAAACTTCGTTCGCCATAGTAATATCATTCCAACGTAGTATCGCATCAAAACAAGAAGCAATAAGCTTATTTATTGCCATTATTTCATCCGAATTCAACAATGCGTTTGTCTGAAGCTTTCTCGCTGTCACTAGCAAACCTATATCTAATGCCCCTAATCGTCCTGTTTCTCGACTTATTATCTGCAATGCTTCGATATTAATTTCAGAAAAACCAACACAAAAAGAATAAAGTTCATCCACCATTGAGTCAATGTCTGTTATATTAACTTTATCTATCATTGCTGGTCTTGAAAACACACGAATCCAATCAGAAAGTCTTGCTGTATATCTCGATATTTCTGGAATTATAGGATTACCAGAAATCTGGCTCATTCTCTTTAAAAACTGATTCATTCGATTTCGTTCATCTCTATTAGGTTCTATTTCTGCATAAGAGAACGAATTACTTGATACATTCTTCCATTTGTTTGTATCGATAAGAAATGCAAAGTAGAATTTCTGCATTTCAAGAAGCAACTCCTCAATTCCTCATTAACAAAGAGGTAATATCCTAAAGCATCTATCCACATAAATTTTCCATTATGAGCAACTAATGCATCGTTATATGGTGATGCTTTCGGTTCATGAAGTAATCTAATAGTTAATGAATTTATATAGTCGAAATCATCCCGACTTATTTCTTGACTAGCAATAGTAAAAATCATTGATGGATTGATTCCTGAATCTAACAAGTGATCAACAAGCTCAAACACTGGATTGTAGTAATCTTTACTTGATATCTCTGTTTTTAAATCACGATATGAATCGCTATCTTTAACATCATTTAACGTAATTAGTGGAATATTCACTATTCCTCTGTTACCTATTTTTTCTCTAATTGTCGGAATAAGAGGACATATCCAAATTCATTTCTTTTTTGTGTAACACTTTTTATGAAATTAATGCCTGCTGTATCTGGTCGTAGTGCAATAATATATGTGAATCTAATCGTCCCCGTTTCGGTTTTCAAACTACATAAAAAATTTTTTTCGCTATCACTTAATTCAGTTCCTCGTATAAAAAGAACCAAGGGTGAATCAAGGGTAAATTCTCTATAGATGTCAATTAATTCTGTTATTGAAAACTCCTTAAGTATATCTTCAATCTCATCAGTAGTGAGCTTAATATGGAAATCAAAAGCAATGCGGCTCGAAATAGGGAGTTTTTTTCCTCTTTTTTTTATTAATAGTCTAAGAGATTTGCGCTGATCTAGAATATTATTTCTCCTCAAATACTCATAAATTCCATGCATCAAACAATTTTTAACCAAAGATGCAGAATGAAATTGTTCACCATTTGTAATGATCACATGTTTTTGGTACTCATAACCATTAATTTCTTTTAACAATTTATACTTGCCAAAGCCTTTATTAGCAACGATAAAGACAATATCATTATTTACATCATCAGTAATGACTTGTTTTACCATTCGCCGTATCTCATCTTTTGTAACAAACAAGTTCCTTCTCCTCTCTTGAAATATTTTTCTATATCACATACTGCCATACGAATATTCTTACAATATCTAACTTTAAGCTATTTAATCTCATAAACAGATATAATGTCTTCTCTCACCAAAATCCTTTTTTTAATTTATTTTCTTCGGTTTATCGTTAGTAAAACATGATTTCGTATGCAAGGTACAACCGCACCTCGCATACATAAATATACCACAAATTTCAGTACCATTCCACTTGAATTATTCTATTTATCTTTGCCCTAAAATGAATTTCTAAATTCCACCTCCCATGGGGTGATGGAATTCACTCTCGCACAGTAGATATTTACTCTTTCATACAATAATGTTATGGTTATGACTCCTTCTGACAGCAGTAGAAGGAGAATCATTATGAGTAAATATATACTAGGAAACCAGAAACACCTTACTTTAAATGATCGGATCTATATTGAAAATGAACTGGCAAAAGGGACTCCCTTTAAAGACATTGCAGCATTTCTATGTAAAGTTCCAACAACTATATCTAAAGAAGTCTGTACTCATCGGCTTTCAGATTAGTATCACAAAGGTACTTTTTATAACGCAAAGAACTTTTGTATTCATCGTTACCATTGCCAAAAGACCAATGCCTGTGGAAAAATCCTTCTCTGTGGCATTAAATGCGCCTCATGCTGAGCGATAAATACCGGATGACCTTTCATTGGTGTCTGCTTGCCATCATTTGCTATATATGCCGGAGCTTCTCTCTTTGCAATAAAATCCTTTGCATATTGTCTGATTGTATCCAACCCTTTTTCATTTATGTAAACTTCATTCAGAGAATTAAAATATGCCATAGGATTAACAAGTTTCCATGCACGAAAACCAGATTTTATTAAACAAGAAATATATGCGCGATTACTTTTGTATAACTATTGTGAATTAATAACAACACATGTAATAAAACAAATGAAAAACAATGATAAAACAAAACAGGTGAACTTTACAATCGCCATTTATATTTGTAGAGAATATCTCCGTAATAAACGCAATCTTAGTCCACCTGATATGATTAACCTAATAGAAAAGCATGTATTACCAGTAAGACCTGGTCGAAAAGACCCTCGCAAAGTCAAACCCCAGGCATCTGTAAGCTTTCTATATAGAGTGGCTTAATCATAGATAATTATAAGTTTTTTTTGACAGATAAACAATCTGTCTTTTCGTTGTGCTGCAAAATAGATAAAAGAAAAAAACACATCATATTTATCAAACAATTGCAAATATGATGTGTTTTATAATTATGTCAAAATTCTTAACTTAATGACATTGCCTTTTATGGGGACTTTTTTATATCGCATATTTCATAATCTTTGTAAAAAATGATTCTCAGAATGGCCGCAGACAACAGCAGTTGCACAGCATATTCAAAAACAGGAGGCTTAAGCACCAGCTTCCGGAACTGGAATATGGTCTGTCATAATTATCACCCATGCTGGTGTACCATGTACCTCCAAATTCCAGATGTTGTAAAAACTGACGGTATTCAAAATTACTTGGCTCCATCTCGACAGCCCTTCCCGCATGCTGTTTTGCAACGATATTATTGCCGGCTCCCTGATTTGCCATTGCACTATAGTAGTACCATCGTGCGCTGCGCTCTGCAAATGGAATACCGTTCAAAACATTGAGTGCTTCCGCATAACAGCGGTTTGCGATATAATTTGCAGCCGCCTGCATCTGTGGGGAGTCATTCGCTGTTCTGTATCCCTGATTTCCACTGTAATTGTACCGATAGCTTCCACCACCTGCGGAGGAGGTGTTATATCCATAACTTCCACCAAAGCTTCCGCCCGACTGTTTTTCCTTCATGATCTGGTCATAGGCCTGCTGTACTTCCTTAAACTTCTCCTCAGCCTGTGCCTTATTCGGATTGTTAATATTAGCATCCGGGTGATATTTACGGCTTAAAGCCCGATATGCTTTTTTTATCTCATCATCCGAGGCACCCGGTGAAATACCGAGCACCTGATATGGATTCATCATATAATTCTCCTGTTACTTTTTCCTGTCTTCTTTTTTTCTCTTCGTCTTTTTCTCTTCCAGTTTCTTTTTTCTAAGCTGTAAGTATTCATATCTGCTCCATACACCGGAGTAGAGAATATTCCGCAAAATATCTGCATGCAGTAAAATCGGCAGACGCTCGAATGACTTGGCACATTCCGACATCATGCTCGTCAGCAGCAATTTACAGAATGTATCAAATTCCTGATCATTTTCTTTTTCCATGTATACAAGCGGATTATAGCAGTTCTTCTTCTGGTCTGCTTCATAGTCCTCGTATGCGTCCATCAGATAAATAAACTTACCCATATAAAATCCAAGGGTACGCATCTCCTCCTGCCACTCATCCTCCCGCCAGCACATGATCTCTCCAAGCATCTCACCGGTAAGACCTGCCACAAGATCGAGATTCGTCTCTTTGTTCTTCTCTGCTTCCGCTGTCTTACGCATGAATTCTTCCAAAGCCCTTACCTGTCTTGGATATTTTGACACGATACGAGTATAATCCTTATCGAGGATTTTTACAAACGCTTTTTTCGTGTAGGATTTCTCGTCCTTCCAGTCATCTAAAAGATTCTGGTATGCCAGGATCAGGTTCATGTCTGCGGCATACTCTGTCGCCTCATTGATGTAAGCCGTCCGTTTCTTCGTCGGGTGCAGCGGACAGGTAAACTCTGTCTCGGTGTTCTCCAGTTCATACAGTCCGGTCAGCAGAACGATCAGAAATGTCAGATCATAACTTAACAGCATCTGTCCTTTTGTGCCACAATTTGTTTTGAGTTTCTGGCAGAGTCCGCAGTAATATGCCTGATATATTTTTTTACTTTCTTCCGATAGTTCTTTTTGATTGATATTGATATAACCAAACAATGGAAAAATCTCCTTTTATTTTCAACTTTTTTTCACAAATTCTGTCCGGCATTTTGGACAGGTAATGCAGATTTTTCCTCTGCCTTTTGGCACTCTCACTTTCTGTTTACATTGCGGACATTTGTAAAATCTGTAGTTTTTTCTCTGTGCCAGATGCTTTTTGAACCGGTTCCACTTCACAGCCATCTGATATCTGTAGTTGAGATATTTCTGATTTTCTGCATATCTTGCGGAAATATTCTTCGAGAACATTCTCCATGTGGAATAGATCATCAGCGCGATCGCCAGCCAGTAAAAAATGCCAAGACGGCTGAACATCGACAAAAAAAGCAATACCAGTGCAGCAATGCTCTGTGCTTTTGCCAGTTCATCCGCTCCATATCTTCCAATCATAAAACGCTGTATTTTCTCCCTCATTGTTCCGACCTCCTATCAAGTGATTTTATGTTACGCTTCAAAGGAAATCGCGTCAACACACCTATTGTCTTTTAAGAAACATTTTAGATTTCTATAATAATTTAAAATAACTGTACTTTCTGACGCATGCCCACACCATCCTGTGCATAGCAGACAGCAGTATCCGAGTCGATCATACTCTTCATATAAAGGTCGTACACGGCATCGTCCATGGAGACCATTCCCTCTTTTCTGCAGCTGCGCATCACGGACGGTATCTGGAAATACTTCTGTTCCTTTATCAGGCTTTTTATCTCCTGATTTGCCAAAAGAACTTCAAACGCCGCCACACGTCCGCCTCCATCCAGTCTCGGAAGAAGCTGCTGGGAAATAACGCCTGCCAGTACATCCGAAAGCTGTGAACGAATCTGATGCTGCCTGTGATCCGGGAAACATTCCACGACCCGTTCGATGGAAGCCACTGCATTTCTGGTTGGAAGTGCGGCAATCACAAGATGTCCCATCTCTGCCGCAGTCAGCGCAAGTGAAACCGTATCCAGATCTTCCATCTCACTGATCAGAATGACATCCATATCCTGTTTTAATGCAGCTTTTAAACCCGCTTCATAAGACCGGGTGTCAATGCCGATCTCCCGCTGCAGCACCATGGACTTTCCGCTCCGGAAAAGATACTCTGCCGGTTTTTCCAGTGTCAGGATCGACCGCTCATAATTAGAAGCAATATGGTCGATCATCGATGCCATCGTTGTTGTCCTTCCACTTCCGGATGCACCTGTCACAAGAATGAGTCCTCTTCTCTTCCCAGCCATCTGCACTGCCGACTCCGGAAGTCCAAGCATCTGCGGTGTCGGGATCTTCTCTGCGAACAGACGGACAGACATTGCACACGTTCCACTCTGCCGGAACAGATTCACGCGGACACGCTTATTGAAAACCGGGCAGGAAAATTCAACCTCTCCATTTTCTTCGAATGTTTTCTGCTGTTTTTTGTCCAGCAATTTCTCTATGAGTTCCTCCATGGAAAAAGACACGTTCCATTCCTCTGTCATATCCACAAGCCTTCCATCTATCCGAAGCAGCAGCTGCTCTTTCGGCACATAATGGATATCGGAAGCTCCTTTTTTTCCTGCCTTTTCTAATATCTTATGAAATTCCTGTAAAGATCCGGTAGTATCACTCTGCATGATCGTCCTCAACTTTCTTCTATATATGATTGCCACGATTTTTTTGTATACACATTGCGGTGCACTTTTTGCAGGCGCAATGATAATTTCTACACTTACACCATCATACAACAATCCGGCATAAAAAAAAAGATGTCAGCTGACATCTTCTCTATCTAAAATAAGCAGGACGATAAGCCGGGTTATGTCCGTCTGCAAATGCAGACACGAATGATCATCTTTCTAGAATGACTGTTGCCAGCCATTTCAAGCGACCTACCTAAAGCTGGCGGGCCACGTCAACGCTTTTGTTCGGTCTTGCTTCGAATGGGGTTTACATATGCCCCTCCTGTTACCAGAAAGGCGGTAGTCTCTTACACTGCCCTTCCACCCTTACCAGATTCTGGTCAAGCCAGAATCGGCGGTATATTTCTGTTGCACTTTCCTTGGAGTCGCCTCCACCGGACGTTATCCGGCATTCTGCCCTGTGAAGCCCGGACTTTCCTCACCTGCGGTCTTTCGACACTTGCAGCCGCGATCATTTGTCCTACTTATTTTAAAAACTGAAAGAACGCCGCAAAAACTTTGCGACGCTCCTTAATATACACTATTCCTTTAATTTTCGCAAGAAATTTTTTTTCGCAAGAAAATTTTTTCGCAAGAAAATTTTTTCAATTGTATTTATACATTGAAACAACTTCCGCCGATAAATTCACGCAGAATGGAATTCTGGTTGATCCCATCGCTCGGCATTGGAAGGAAATAGTCCAGGAATTTCAGCAGACGCTTTGCCTCTAAATATTCCTGGCAGTCTTTGTCAATGGCAAAAAGCAATGGTTCCGCATACATTTTAAGAACCGCCAGTTCGTAGATGAGCGCGGAGTTAAACATCACATCTGCACCTTCCTGAAATGGGAAAATATACTTTTCTTCTCCTCTGCGCACGGAATCCCACATGGCGATGGTCTCTTTTGCAGAGGTTCCGCGTGTCCGTGCATCGCGGACGATCCGTCGGATCAGTCTTCCGTCAGTCGTCGGCAGACAGTTATGTTCATCAATATTCAACTGCGTCAGCGCACTGATATAAATCTTAAACTTGCTCTCGATCGGCAGGGAATAGGACAACTTATCGTTCAGGCCATGGATTCCCTCGATGACTAACACATCATCCTTTCCCAGTGTCATAAGCTTATCTTTATATTCCCTTCTTCCCGTCTTGAAATTAAAAATAGGAAGATTGACTGTTTTTCCTGCCAGCAGTTCATTCATATCATGGTTGAATAATTCCACATCCAGCGCATCCAGACATTCAAGATCCAGTTCGCCGTTCTCATCCCTTGGACAGATATCCCGGTTCTTATAATAATCATCCAGTGGAAATGGATGCGGATTCAGTCCTTTTGCAGCCAGCTGAATGGACAGCCTGTGTGAAAAAGTCGTTTTTCCTGAGGAGGATGGTCCTGCGATCATAATGAATTTCCGGTCTTTTGCTGAAATAATCTCCTCGGCAAGCCTTCCGATACGCTCCTCAAACAGGGCTTCCTGCGTCAGTATCATCTGCTGTGTTTTTCCGGCTGCGATCGCATCATTTAAGGCTCCGATCGTATCGATCTCAAGCATTTTTCCCCAGTCTCTGGATGTCTTTAACGTGTGGAACAGTTTTTCTGCCGGAACAAACGGTGCGACCTCTCTCGTATTTTTATCCGGGAACTGAAGCATAAATCCATCCGCATAAGGGATCACATCATAATAGCGCAGATATCCGGTCGATGGCACCATAAATCCGTAAAAATAATCCATGTAATGATCGAGTTCATAAATATTGACTCTGGAACTTCTCCGGTAACGGAACAGTTTTTCCTTGTCTGTCATTCCAAGGTCATGAAACAGTGTCACGGCGTCATCCGTATTGATACTCTCCTTGTGGATCTCAATATCGGAAACTACCATCTGATACATCTCATTCTTTAATTTATTGATTTCTGTCCCAGATACTTTCACAACTTCCTCTGTATCATTCTCCCACTTCACAAGTTCACAATAATTTCCCTGTCCGATGGAATATTTTACACGCACCGATATATTCCCTTTTCCCCAGAGATTATAGACTGCCTTCTGCATTAAAAGTGTCACGCTTCTGCGGTACGCCTTTTTCCCTGTCTTGTCTGCGGTTGTGAGAAATTCTACGGTTCCGTCTCCATCTGCACACTTATTTAATTCCCGCAGTCTCCTATTGTACAATACCAGAACAATATCATCCTGATACGCATCGCTGTAATCCTGCGCAATGCGCAAAAAACTTGTTCCTGCCGGATACTCTTTTTTCTCCCCCTGGATTGTTAACATAACTTTTTTTCCGCTCATCGTAATCCCCCTTTTCCGTGAAAACAAAATACGAAACCTAATAAACTTAAGTTTCGTATTTTACTTTTCTTATTTTTCTTAACAATTACTGCTGGATCAAAGTCACACTGACTGTACCGGTTCTTAAATCTGCTACTGCTGAAATCTGCAATGGCGTATTATAAATATTCACAAATCTTAAGTCGTAATAATTACCTGCAATTGTCGCATCTCTGCCTTCTGGAAGATATGGAACCGGGAGAGAATGTGGGTGACGCTCAGTCGCCGGGATTCCTCCGTTTAACATTGCAGAATACATGGTAGAAGATACCTGACAGATACCTCCGCCTGTTCCTGTGGAATGTTTACCACTCACATAAATTGGCGCTTCCACATAACCGTTTGCTGCCGTTCTTGGCAGGATCGTTCTGTTAAAGGAAAACTCTTCCCCTGGCTGAATGACTACACCGTTGATTCTGGAAGCTGCCACTGCAATGTTGGTTGCTCTGGAAGCTCTCGGATCAAACTTTGTTGTGCAGGAACCACGGACAATCGCTGCCTGTGCTCCTTCTCCAGCCGAGATCAGTGTCGTTGCATTTCTTCCCTCTGCTGCACCGTTTGCCGCATAATGGGCACAGTAGGATGCAAGGTCATTGCCGAATGCTGCCTGAAGATCCGGGTAATTGGCTCTGTAAATTGCAACATTGAAATTAGCGCAGCCTGATCTTCCCTCATAAATGCCGGAAGATACAAAATGATTGAACAACTTCTGTGCATCATATCCAAACGCCGCCTGAAGATCCGGGTTGGAATTATAATAATATTCTGCATCAAATACTGCCTGATATGCACCTGTATTCGATGATTTCTTTGCTGCATTTGCCGTGACAGTGCTTCCGGACAACAACACCATGCACAATGCAATGGATAAAATCTGTGTTACTTTCTTTTTCATTAAGAAACTCCCTTCTTTGGTATCATATTATCCCAGACCATATGTTACTCTGGTAAATTATGGTAAGATATATGTAGTATAACACTTTTAAGGATTTTCTACAATTGTTCCTTCACGATATGCCTGAAGTAAATTTTCAAGATCACGGATATTTTCCCGCATCACTTTTCCATTATCTGTGTCTGCAACCGTTTTCCGTCTCACAACATGCTGCACCAGAATCGTATGTGATACAATATCATTCCCATCCGAAACTGCTTTTTCCACGGATTCAAAAGGCTCATGCGCCGCCAGCACAAGTCCATATGAATTGTAGATCAAAGTGTACCCAGCAATTCCGGTCTTTGGCTGATAAGCCTTGGAAAAGCCGCCATCTATGATGAGAAGCTTTCCCCCGCACTTCACCGGGGACTCTCCTTTTTTTGCCTCGATCGGGATATGTCCATTGACAATATGCGCCTCCTGGCCGGATAGTCCGAACTCTGCGAGGATCGCATTTACGATCTCTTCTTTTTCCAGCAGCCGGTAATACGGATTTTTCGGTTCCACATGTGTCGCTTTCTCTGCCACAAAATACCGCTCAAACGTTGTCATCTTATCTTTGCCAAACACCGGTGAATTTTTATTTTCCCAGATAAACCAGAGAATGTCTGATCCCTTTTTCTTCTCTTCCGGGTCAATGGCGTAATAACCTTTTCTGGCGTAGCTTTCTAACACATCGTACAACGCTTTTCCGGCATATTCCGTGCCGTAAATATTGACTTTGGTAAAAGAGCCATCCTCATTCAGCGGCACACAGCCGTGATACAGAAGATTTCCATTGTATACATGATACAGGCTTCCCTTGGTAAAAAGAAAACGCACCTGTCTCTGTAATTTTTCACAATTTAAAAATGCGGCAGTCAGACGTTCCATCACATCTGCCTCATCCACCGAAAGTTCATACGGATGTTCCCAGTCAATGGTTGGAAAATTCAGATCCCGGAGCGGATATTTCTTCCCTTCGATCAGGACTGTACCGGCTGCGGGGTCTATCTTATCGAGCAGCAAACGGTTCTCCATTCCAAATTCCGGGTGTCCTACGATCATCTGTCCTTCCAGCTTAAACTGCATGATGGCGATCGCCTTGTGCATTTTCTCATCGAGCATTGCATCCCGGACATCATATTCCTCTTCCCGGTAATCCAGCTTAAAACAGCTGCATGGATCTTTGTCATAACGGTTCATTGCCAGTCTCGCAAGCGGCACCAGATTGATCCCATATCCATCCTCCAGCAGATTCAGATTGCCGTATTTTGCGGAGATGCGGATCACGTTGCAGATCAGCGCCTGATTGCCCGCTGCTGCCCCCATCCACGAGATATCATGGTTTCCCCACTGGATATCCACGGAATGATGTGACATTAACGTATCCATAATAAGGTTTGGATACGGTCCTCTGTCAAAAATATCGCCGACAACATGCAGATGATCCACTACAAGTCTGCGGATAAGGTTACAGAATGCCACCACAAGTTCTGCTGCCCTGCCTGTCCGGATCACTGAATGGATGATTTCATTATAATATGCCTCCTGATCGGATACATCCGGTCTTCCGGTCAGAAGTTCCTCAATCACATAGGCAAAATCTTTCGGAAGCGCCTTGCGCACCTTGGAACGGGTGTACTTAGAAGACGCTCCTTTGCAGATCCTTATCAGGCGGTACAATGTGACCCTGTACCAGTCCTCCATGTTCTCCTCGGTCTTTATCACCTGCTCCATCTTCTGTTCCGGGTAATAGATCAGTGTGGCGATCGATTTCTTTTCTGCCTGACTGATGGCATTCCCGAACTCGTCCTCGATCTTTCTCTTGATCGCTCCGGAACCGTTCTTTAATACGTGTTGAAACTGGTCATATTCGCCATGGATATCCGTGATAAAATGTTCGGTTCCCTTCGGCAGGCTTAAAATCGCCTGTAAATTGATAATCTCTGTGGCGGCCGCCGCCACGGTCGGATACTGCTTTGCAAGACTTTTTAAATAACGTAAATCGGTCTGTTCCATCCGTCACCATCCTGTTTTTATTCTGTGTACTGATTTATACTTCATTCATCATTGCGCCTGAATGACATCGCTCATATCATAAAATCCTGCCGGCTTTCCTGCAAGAAATTTTGCCGCCTGCACTGCTCCCTTGGCAAAAACTGCCTTGGAATATGCCGTGTGCTTAAATTCGATCACTTCGTCCTGTCCTGCAAAGATCACTTCATGCTCTCCCACGATATTTCCACCGCGCACTGCGGAAATTCCGATCTCGTATTTTTCTCTCTTCTTTCTCTCCCGGCTTCTGTCATAAACATAGGCATACTTCTCATTCAGCGCCTCATTCATGGAGTCTGCCAGAGCGAGAGCCGTTCCGCTCGGTGCATCCAATTTCTGATTGTGGTGTTTCTCCACGATCTCCATATCGAAACCTGCCGGTGCGAGCGTTAAAGCCGCCTTTTTCAAAAGTTCCATCAGCATATTGATGCCGAGTGACATATTGGCTGATTTTAAGACTGCCACATGTCCGCTGACCTGTTTTACTTTTGCGAGCTGTTCCTCGGACAAACCAGTCGTGCACAATACAACCGGCACCTGTTTTTCCTCACAGTAGATGAGCAGATCATCCACTGCCTTTGCATTTGAGAAATCAATCACTGCATCTGCCTTCACGTCGCAGACGGAGATATTCGGAAATACCGGATAATCATTTTTGATCCCGTCATACAGATCTATGCCTGCCACGATCTCAATTTCCGGATCATCCTTGCACATCGCCGTGATCGTCTGTCCCATTTTTCCATTGCATCCATGCATAATTACTTTTGTCATACTTAAAAATCCACCTTTCGAATTTTATCTTTGGATACGATTTATCAAAAAATCCAAAAAGACTGCCGCACCCGGATACGACAGTCTCTTCCTTTTAATCTAAAATGCCATATGCTTTCATTGCATCTGCCAAAACAGCTGCATTTGCATCGGTCATCTCCGTCAAAGGAGAACGAAGTGTTCCAACTTCTCTTCCCATGAGGTTTAACGCTTTCTTCACCGGAATCGGGTTGACCTCTGAGAATAATGCACTGACAAGCGGCTGTGCCTCTCTCTGTATCTTCATTGCAGTCTGTAAGTCTCCGTCAAAGAAACTCTGGCACATGCCATGTACTTTGGCAGGTGCAACATTTGACCATACAGAGATCACTCCGATCGCACCGATCGCCATAAGCGGAACTACAATTCCATCCTCGCCGGAATAAAGGTCGATCCTGCCATCGGTCAGATACATTAACTGTGATGCCTGTGCAACACTTCCTGTCGCCTCTTTGATTGCTACTACATTTTCAACTTCCTTAAAAATCTTTGCTGCTGTCTCCGGAAGAATATTGCATCCGGTTCTTCCAGGTACATTATACATGATGATCGGTAACTTTGTACACTCTGCAATTTCAGAATAATAACGTACCAGACCGCCCTGTGTACATTTATTATAATAAGGTGTCACTGCAAGGATTCCGTCCGCTCCTGCTTCCTCTGCTTCCTGTGTCAGATAAATTGCTTCTCTTGTGCAGTTCGAACCGGAACCAGCCACAACCGGTACACGGTGTTTTGCAAATTCTACTGCTGCTTTGATCACTTTACTGTGCTCTTCCATGGTCAGTGTGGAACTCTCTCCTGTCGTTCCGGCAATGATGATGGCATCTGTTCCCTGATCGATCTGCCAATCGATCAGTTCCTGTAATTTTTCGTAATTGACTTCTTCGTTTTCTTTCATCGGTGTGACGATTGCTACACCTGCTCCTTTAAAAATAGACATTGCATTCTCCTCCTATCGTCATTATACGCACTGCAATTTTTTTTGTTAAAATGTTGCTACAGTAAAGTAAAAAAAGACCGGCTGACGAGCCGGTCTCAAAATTCTAATATTATACGCATTCTGCATCTTTGCAAATCTGCCTAGAATCTGATAGCTCCCCATCTCAAATGATCTCCATTCAGATGACAGTCATAAAGTTCTTCACTTTATGCCCAAGTAATATGCCTTCAGGCTGCATACCCTTTCGGCGTACTTTCCTTTTGCTTCTTATCAACTGTTCCTGATACATCCAAAAAGCGACTCATAAAGCACGCGACCTCTACCAAGCAATATTTTCATTGCGTAAATCATAACACCATCTTATTCCATTGTCAATGCACGATTTCC
>ULWS01044973.1_pt1 | contig 16069 bp, 15 predicted proteins | sample 1960591 | NCBI WGS metagenome assembly ULWS01 (sample SAMEA4835818, study PRJEB28245) | human gut metagenome | biome: gut microbiome; material: fecal sample | place: Denmark | collected 2008
GGCATGCAATACAACACAACCTGCAAAAAATCCGTAACACCACCCACAAGCGACAGTGCATAAGTTAAACTCCAGTTGTATTAAGAAAAAAGGAAATGAGCCGATATACATAGCAGTGAAATGAAATCCGAAACAGGAGATATCAAATAGATGAGAGTAGAACAGCAGAATCAGATTCTGGAGGCGCTGCAGCAGGCGGCGGGCAAAGATGTAAAGACTGCCTCTGGGATTGTGGCAGAAAAGGCTAAGACGACAAAGAGTGTGAGCGACAGACAGACTTCCATTCAGATGAAGGATACTACCTACCTGAATCCTGCCAGAGAAGAGAAAAAGTCCATAGCGGAAAAGATTGAAGAGAGTTCTGGGATGGATGCATTTGACCGCAAAAATCAGATGGCAGTTTTATCAAATACAACATCGGAAGAAGATTATGCGAAAATGCAGGAGGAAGGTTTTTCCCTGGATTCCACAGATTCACATACGATTATTACGGTGACAGACAAAATCAAAATGCAGCTTGCAAAAGCAGGAAAAGAAGTGTTTGGAGATGACCTTGACGCAGCTGAATTAGAGGCGATGACAGGAAGTGTGGCACTTGCAAACCAGTTGGAGCAGGCATTTAAGGAGGCTGATCTTCCGGCGACAGATGAGAATATTGCAACGAGCATTGAGGCGTTTGAACAGCTGCAGATGCTGCAGCCTATGACAGATGGTGCGATCAAATACATGTTGGATAATCAGTTGCAGCCAACGATTGAGAATTTGTATATGGCACAGTTTTCAGGCAGTGCAGGTTATACAGGGCAGACCGTAGAAGATATGGAACAGTTGTCAGGACAGATCCAGAACATGCTGTCTTCTATGGGATTGCCGGTAAATGAGAATACTATGGCAGACTGCCAGTGGCTGATCCAAAACGATGTTCCCCTCACGGAAGAGAATCTGACCTACTATGAGGATCTGAAAACTTTGGAACTTCCGGCGGATCCATCACAGGCAATGGGACAGATTGCGGATGCAATTACACAGGGAAATATGCCAAAGGATGCAATGGTGGCAGAGGGCTACAGCCTCAGGGATCAGGCACAGAATGCCGCAGATGTGATTGAAAATGCTACAGATGAAGATGTTGCTTATGTTGTGAACAATGGCATGAAGCTGACTGTGGATAATCTTGCCAAAGCAGCAGAAAACCGTGGGAAAGATGCTGAAAGCGACTCCCAAAATCAGAAAGCTTATACGGATAAAGGCTTAGAACTTCTCACGGCAAAGAGACAGTTGGAGGAAGTACGTCTTGCAATGTCAGCGGAAGCAAATTATGCACTTTTGAAAAAAGGTATTTCCATCGATACAGAGCCTCTGGTGAAACTCGTTGATGAGTTGAAAAATATGGAAAACCAATACTATACAAATTTATTGGAAGCACAGGGTGCGGATGCAACCCCGGAAAATGTTGCACTTTTTGCAGAGACAACTGAAAAAGTAGCGCAGCTGGGGCAGGTTCCGGCGTATGTGCTTGGAATCCCAGAAGCAGATGTTTCCACGATTGATGGAGCATATGAGCAGGGAATGCAGATGAAATCTGCACTGGAAAAAGCAGGTGTGCAGTATGAGACGTTAATGACAGCGCCACGCACCGACATGGGAGATTCCATCCAGAAGGCATTCCGCAATGTGGATGATATTTTAAACGATCTTGGCGTGGAAGCAACGGAAGAAAATCGTCGTGCAGTGCGTATTCTTGGGTACAATGGAATTGAAATTACGGAGGATTCCATTATACAGATGAAAGCTGCAGATGAAGAAGTACAGCGGATGTTTAAAAATATGACACCTGCTGTTGTCACACAGCTGATCAAGCAGGGCATTAATCCACTGGAAATGAAGATTTCGGATCTGAACCGTGTTGCGGAGCAGGTGAGATCAGAAGTTGGAAAAGATGATAATCAGAAGTTCAGTGAGTATTTATATAAATTGGAAAAAAATAATCAGATCACAGAGGAAGAACGAAACTCCTATATCGGAATTTACCGTCTCATCCATCAGGTGGAGCAGACAGACGGTGCGGCGATCGGTGCATTGGTAAATCAGGGGGCAGAGATGACCATGAAAAATCTGCTCACTGCCGTGCGGTCATCCCACAAGACAAATCGCATGGATATTTCTGTGGACAATGATTACGGAGAGAGCAAAGAGCAGACGGTAAACACAAACTCCATTACAGATCAGATCGAGACCGCTTACCAGACAAACTGTATGAAGGACGCAGCTGATCTTTTGACACCGGGCAGATTGCAGCAGGTATTTGATCAGCATCCGGACTGGCAGAATATGACTCCGGAGGAATTTGCGCATGCACTTGCGGAAACTGTCGACACAGACGCAGCAGCCGAGCGGGAATATCTTCAGGAACAGATGCGGATGGTGCAGGAAGCAGCGGCTGCTCCGGATGAGATTTACCGGATGTTAGAGCAGTTTGATCTGCCAAACAGCGCAATGAATGTCAATGCTATCCAGTCGATGATGGCGAACCGTAATCAACTGTTCCGACAGATCTTCGGGGAAGAGAGTACGAATCCGGATCGTGAGAAAAAAATCACAGCAGAAGATATCGAAGCGATCAAGGAAAGTATTATCGAGGATTTTGGAGAGGCAGTTTCGGAGCCCAAAGCATTGGCAGAGGTTCAGGAGACATTGGGAAAAGTTGCGGAGAACGTGATGAAGACGATGATCTCCAGCGATGAAGTGACCAGCATTGATGTGCGCGAGATGCGTCTTATGCAGGCAAAACTTTCCATTAACCAGACTTTGGCGAAAAAAGAGCAGTATTCCATTCCGGTTCTGGTGGGCGATAAAGTGACGAATGTTTCCCTGAAGATTGTCCGTGGAGTGGAGACAAAAGGTATTGTGGACATTATGTTAGAAAGCGAAATGTCCGGCAAGATCGCAGCAACATTTCAGGCGAAAGAGGAAGGAATCAGCGGTCTGGTTGTGACCGATAAGCAGGAGACAAGAGATCTTCTGGCAGATCAGATGGGATTTCTGGCATCTGCCATTCAGGAGAGTGGCGGAGAGCAGGTAGACCTCAGATTTGCAGTAGAAAAAAATCTCGATTTAAATCATTTTTCCGGTGTCGCATCTGGCAAGAGCGGAAATGTAACTTTTGCGGGCGATCCGGCAGCTTCTGCGAAAGAAACTGTGGATAAAGAGGGACAGTCCACAGAGGGAGAAAAAGAGGACTCTGTATACAAAGTGCAGACTGCCCGCTTATACCATATTGCAGAGGCATTTTTAAGAACGATTCGTGAATTTGAATAATTATGATGATTCGCTTTGCGGGAGTTCGTCTCCAAGATAAGTTTTAATGCCGGTGTAAATAGCGTTGACTAATTGATCCTGATAGTCATCCTGCAAAAGCAGTTCCGCTTCTGTTGGATTGCTTAAAAACCCACATTCTACGATGACCGTAGGTGTGGGTGTTTTTTTTAGAAGATAATAGCTTTCGTTTGCCTTGGCAGCACGGTGGTTGTCGGGATCGACCTGTTCGATCAGAGCTGTCTGCAAAATCTCGGCAAGTTTTTTCCCATTTTCTGACTGTCCATAATAAAAGACCTGTGCTCCCTGAATTTCAGGTGAAGTGTAACTGTTCTGATGAATACTTACCGTAAAAAGGGCATTGGAATCCTCGATAATTTTACAGCGTTTCTGCATATCCTCCGCTTTTTTATTGGTTGCGCCCTCGGAATACAGTCCGGCATCTGTGTTTCGTGTCATCACAACTTTGATGTTATTTTGTTCTAATATTTTTTGCAGTTTTAATGCAATCTGAAGATTGATGTCTTTTTCCAACGCGTCATTGATGCCGATTTTTCCCGGATCATCACCACCATGACCGGCATCTACAACAATGCAGACAGGCGCAGATTTTGCCTGCTCGCTCTGTACAAAAACAGCTCCTTTACGGGCGAGGACAAAGGCACAGAGAATCACACAAAGTCCCATAAGCAATTCTATTTTTCTTTTCATAAAAAATCCCACAGTTTGTTTCTATATTGTATTCACAAACTGTGGGAGATATGAATCTATTGATCGGTTGTACCTGAATTTGCGTTTCAGGATCGTTTTCAAACACTAATTGATATATTTGATAATGGTATCCCAGATAGAGGAATCTTCCATTCCAAGTTTCCAGAAGGAACCACCGGCAAGACCATAGGTGTCCATGACGGTAAGCTTTTTCTCCAATGAAGTTGCATCTTCAATCCAGATCTTGTAGTTGACACCACCATTTTGATATTCGACATAATTCTGTCCGATATCATCGAGCCAAACAGGCTGCACACCATTTGCACTGATGAGTTTCTGTACTTCTGTCATATTGGTCGCATAGGAAGATAATTCGTAATCAACGGTTGTGTCCGTTTCATCGGTTGCAGTGGAATCGGATTCTACCGGTGTCTCGGACCAGACTCTTGTGTAAAATGGCATACCGAGGATTACCTGGTTTGCAGGAACTTCTTTTAAAGTATTTTCCACACCATCTGTCACGAAACCAATCGAAGCAACGGAACCAGCTTCCGGGGAACCTGCATAATGTTCATCATATGCCATGATCACAACATAATCAGCAAAAAGAGCCTGCTCGGCACGATTATAAAATGCAGTGTAATCACTTGGAACATAATTATCAACGGAAAGTACAATTCCATTGTTGGCACATTTTAATGACAACTCACGGATGAATTGAATGTAGGAGTTTCCTACAGCATCCGCATTCAATGCTTCAAAGTCGACATTAATTCCATCCAGATTGTACTGGATAGCGGCAGAGATAATATTGTTGGTCAGATTATCTCTGGAGGAAGTGTGGGAAAGCACTTCTGCGGTATTGACGCTGTCATTTTCCAGATTGCTGATCAATGCCCAGACTTCAATGCCATTCTGGTGACAGTAATCAACATAAGTGGAACTTGCAAGGGAAGCAATGTTTCCATTGTTGTCGTTTAAGTAAAACCAGGTTGGAGAAAGTATGTTAATTCCCTTTGTTTTCTGTAAGATAGAAGCAAGATTGTCGTTGGCAGACTGATTGGTTACCTGATGCCATGCCATATTAATCTTGTAATCTTTGGTAATATGGGAAAATTCTTCTGCAACATAGTCACTGGAAATTGTCGTAGTAGAAGTTGTTCCAAGTTTATTGGATTTGATATAACCGATATATCCATCATTTGTGGCAACTTTTGTCCAGGTATCACCCGGTTCTAAAATAATGAGCTCGGTATTTTTATCTGCTTCTGTAAGAATCGGACTTTTGATACCGCCCTGATAACGGATTTCTGTTTTTTGCTTTGCAGAAGCAATGGTATAATCTCCCCATGCATTGGTAAGAACGACACGGTTTGGATCCGTATAGTAATTGTACTGAAAATCAGAGTACTGTTTGACAAAATCGATTGCAATATAAGCGGTAGAGGCATCTGCTTTTACAATTGTCTGGCCAAATGACTGTGTATCTTTGTTCACGGTGTAATCAGAACTTTCCGCGTTTACGGAAATCAGATCATTGGCAGTTGTGTAACGGAGGATATTTTCATTGGGATCCCAATAAAAACGTGCATTGAGATAGTTCCGTACTGTTTCATAACTTAAATAAACTTCTCCGTTTACAAGTTTTCCTTTGGTATCAATGACTTCGTTGTTGCATATGAGAGCGACATCTGTATCCGAAGTCAGTCCATAATATTCAGACAGATCTTTTGTCTCCTTGGAAGGAGTGTATTTTTCAATGATATTTCCTAATACCATAAATAAAACAACGACAATGATAAGTGCGATAGCCGCAATAAACGGTATAATTTTTTTCTTCATAAAAGTTCCTTTCTATCGAAAAAGTGCATTTTTGAAAACAAATTTTTATCAAATTGTAAAATGTAATGATATGTATGGTGAAATGGATTACATTTACAGAAACAATTGTAGCATATTGACACTTAAAATCATAGTAAAAGTATTATTAAGAATTTCTTATTCGTGGACATAAAGAAATTGTAAATTTGAACCGACAGAAATGCAAAGAAGCCGCGGACTCCCCACGGCTTCTTATCTTTTTTTATCAAAATTGTGTTATATAGACACCTGGATTGTCAGGTATTGAGGGTCCTTAGAACATCCACTGCTATATGCATAAACGATATCTACAATATAATAAGTTACAAAAGTTAACGTCACAAATCTCCATTTACAAAAGGAGTGAATGACAAAAAAATCCATGATTATTTAGAAACCTTGTCAAAATGTACCTCTTTCAGCCTCCCTTCTTCAAACACGTAATCCCTCATGTAAGAGGTATCTTCGTGAATGGATAATTGATTTGACACATTGAGGGAATCGCTTGGAGTTCCCTCAAGCCAGATCGTCACACCTCTGTTTTCTAAGGCGGACAGTTCCATATAGAGTTTTTCTGTTTTTTCAACCATAAGATTTTCTCCTGCTTATAGTCCTGACCAAAAGGAAAACGCATAGGTTACATTTGTGATATATTATTATCCTGTTCTGGCAATTCCTCTTGGCTGTCCGGAAGAGATTCCAGCTCAGCTTCGATAGAATTCCCCATTTCCTTCTGGGTAAATAATTGCAGATGGTTCTCTAATACAGAACGTTTTTCCTGTTCCTTTTTTACAGTAAAAAGCGAAACAATATTAGGATCCCATTGCATTAAGGTGAATACCTGTGGATTTACCGGGTAGGTTGTCACAGCAGCATTTTCAAAATCTGCCTGGTAAATAACCGCATACAGATAGGTACCTTCAAACAAATTTTCATCGACACGGGCACTTGACAGTCGAAGCAGATCTTCCTCGGAAAGATTTAAAGCAATACCGCAGACAGAAGTTTCTTCATCTTCTTTTAATAAGGAAAGAACACGCTGCTGGTTCAAAACAATATAATCTTCGCCGGTAGGAAAAGAAATTCGGATATCAATCAGATTATTGGTGTGAACGGATTCCGGTAAGCGGATATCTGATAATTCGAGATAGCGGTTACGTTCTGTAAGTCTTTCATCCGAATAGAAAAAATCGGCTGTGAGAAGCTGTCCTTTTTTCAGTGCCGTTTTCGCATATTGACCGATCAGATTTTTACTGTCAGAAGCATAGAGAATCGATTGACTGCGTGGAAGTTTTACCGTGCACGAGGTCAGATCATCCTTTGTCAGTGCTTCCCCGGCAGGAAGTGCTTTTGACAGAAGATACACGGTTGTGTCCACGTAGGAGTTCTGTTCGGCTTCGTAGGCAGACACTGTCTGCTTTAATACCCTACAATTGTAGCGCTGGATCAAAAGCAGAATCGACAAAGGAATGCCTGCAATGCATATGCTGATGAAAAAAGTAATTATAATTGTTTTTTTACGATTGTGTAAAATGTGAATGCCTCCTAAAGCAGTTCCTGTAAAAAAGGGAACTGTTCTTTTTCGATATGAAACGGATTCTTGAAAAAGGGAATTTGCGCCATGGACAGATGATATTTTTTACGAAAAGCCTGCATATCGTTTCCTTCTCCGAACAATACTAAATAGTAAAAGTCTTCCCCTGATTTCTGCCCGATAAAAGTTGATTGAATAAATTTGTGATAAAGTTGCTCTTTCCACGGCGCAAGACTGCCTATTACGATTTTTCGGTCGCATCGTAAGAATTCATTGTAGTTTGCCTCTGTCAGCACACCAAAATCATACAGCAGATAACAGTAGCCATGATTTAAAATTTGCGGAATTTCCCCAATTGAAACCGCAGGGTAATAATCAACATCATAAATGGTAAACATATTATGAGGGCTTTCTTTTTTGAAAAAAGGTGTGTCTTTGGATGTGAATCCGGACAGACTCTCAAAGTCCTGGGACTGGTTTAGTTCCAGACAGGCAGTGGAACAGCGCAGTTTGGAAGCACAGTAGTTTGACAGTGCAATGGAAAGATGCGTGACACCACAGCCGTGACCGCAGCCACAGATGCCGATCGAATAATGTTTTAAGGTTGTCTTTTTCTGAAATTTAAAAATTTCTTTTTTCCCCTTTCGAAAGATAATACATGAAAGAATAAATCTGTTTTGGTTTCGGTACAGGTAAATGCATCCCCGTCAAAAGGAAAGCAGTATACTTTACAGCCGAGTTTTCCTGCAAGTTTTTTTGCAGAGGACTGGTTATTGTAATTACAGATAAAAGCGGTGTTTCCGAGACGGGATAATTCCAATCCGGTGGAGATGGTCTGTGCGAGATCCCACGGACTGCCACTTAAGATAAAAAGATTAAAATTCTCTGGGCCTAATTCTATTATATCCTTCTGATATACACCAAAGTCTTTCACATAAATGGCGTCTCCGGAATCGGGCGGTTCAATCCCCTGACCGTAGTCCGGGATACCGCGGAAATATTTGTAATAACAGATACCATTCTGTTCTTTGACTGCCGGATGCTCCTGCAGCATGGAACGCAGATGATTGTTACCATTACGTTCTGTGTAAACGGCAGGATAACCATTTGCAGTTAAGGTGCTGGCAAGTGCTATGGCAATATGTGTTGTGCCAATACCTGGTTTGCTTCCAAAAACAGAAATATTTTTGATTGTGAGATGGGAAACGGATGGACACGCTGTTTTTAGATCCTGTTCAAGAGCTTCTTTAAAAAGACGGACCGTTTCATATCTGTCCGCTGCATCATATGCAGTAGCTTTTTGAATGATTGTCTGAAAAATAGTGGAACAGGGTTCCGTTGTATAGCTGCTCAGATATTGCAGGACTTTCCCGAGTCCATACACATCTGCGGAAGGCGTTACTGGAAGACCATTCAGAGCCTCCGGCGCAGCAAAATCCATTGTTCCGTAAATTTGATAATTTTTTCCAGAACCGGTAAAAAAAGATGCAATTCCAAAATCGATTAATTTTATCTGATTTCCACATACTATAATATGCTCTGGTTTTAGATCCTGATATAGGATTGGATATGGCATTAAATGATGCAGATAATCTAAAATATCACAAAGCTGGATGCCAAATTTTATTAAAAGTTCATGGGAAATTTTTTGATATGACACAAAAGTGTCAATGGATTGTCCCTGAATAAATTCCTCGATGATATAAAAGAAATGTTCATCTTCTTCAATATCGTAAATAATGGGAATTCCAGGATGATTGAGATTCTTCAGAAGTGTGGCTTCCGAAGAAGGTGAAGATACCAGAGAAGTGTCTTTGGGGATACACTTGATTGCCCGGTATACGTTCAGTCTGATATGTTCGGCAAGATAGACGGTGCTGCTGTTTCCAGTACCAAGAGTAGATAGAACCCGGTATTTGCCAAACAAAGTTGTTGGTTTAACGAAAGATCGCTCCTTTCAAAGCGTATCCGTTTCGCCATCTCATGCATACCTTTATAACATGAACAAAATTGTTTTGCAACTACTTTTTATAACTTTGGTGAATTTTCACAAAATTTTATGGGTGCAAAGGAATTGAAGATGAGTTTAGAAATATTTAATAAAATGGTATACTTTACATCAATAGGGCATTTGATTATAATAGATGTACAGTTTACAAGGTTTTCCGGATGAAGGAAGTGATAATATGAAAATTGAAAAAGTGAATGAGAATCAGATTCGTTGCACTTTGACCAGAGAAGATCTGGCAGAACGTCAGATTAAGCTCAGTGAACTCGCATACGGGACCGAAAAGGCGAAGATGCTGTTTCGAGATATGATGCAGCAGGCTGCCTATGAATTTGGATTTGAAGCAGACGATATACCGCTTATGATTGAAGCTATCCCGCTTTCCGCGGACACAATTATTCTGGTGATTACGAAGGTAGAATATCCGGAGGAACTTGATACACGTTTTTCCAGGTTTTCAGATCCTGATCCGGAAGATTTGTATGAAGATGCTATGTCAGGCAGTGTGCAGAATGCAGCGGCAGCAGGCGCTGATGATATATTAGGATTATTCAGAAAGATTCAGGAAGAGCATAAGAAAGCTGCAAAGGAGCCGGAGGGGGATACCCAGACGGCAGAGAGCAGTGAGAAAACAGCGAAGGAAGAAACTCCGGTAAACGTACTTGTAGACATTACAAAGCTGTTTGTTTTCAAGAATCTTGATGAAGTGACAAGACTTGCGCATATATTGAATGGTTTTTATGCGGGAGCGAATGATCTTTACAAGAGTCAGACCGCCAACCGCTATTATCTGCTGGTGAGTAAGAGTGATCAGTCACCGGAAACATTCAATAAGGTCTGCAATATTTTATCAGAATATGCAGCTCAGCAGCCATATACGCCGGCAACAGGAGCATTTTTCAGGGAACATTATCATATGATCCTGCAGGGAAATGCGCTTAAGACTCTGGCAGAATTATAAACGAATCAAAAAGCCTTCGGGCAAAAAGAAAAGGTACCGGCAATTTGCCGATACCTTTTTTGTAATAATGTTTGCTTAAAACTAAGCGAGGTCTTTTGCTAAGAAATCGTTGATCTCTTTTACTAAAGCATCTGGATCAATTCCGTGAACCATAGCTGCCTCTTCAATTGTTTCCATCTGGGAAGATGGGCATCCAAGACAATGCATACCAATATTTAAAAGAATTGGTGCAATATTCTGGTCAATCTGAAGTAATTCACCAATCATGGTTGATTTATTAACCTGAGCCATTCTGATATCCTCCTTGTATCTTTTTGGAAAAAGTTCTGATACTTTTTCGTTGTATTCCCACATACGACAAAGTGATATTTGCCGTATTAGTGTGTCCAATAACGAGGTAATTATAATACGATTTGCTTTGGAAAGCAAATAAATTTGTAGATTTTTCTAAGGGAAAAAGAGGATTTTGACGATATATGAAGCAGATGAGTTGAGAAGGAAGGAAAAATATGAGAATTAATAATAATATGTCAGCAGTGATCACCAATAAACAGCTGCTTCGTACAGAAAACAATCTTACAAAATCCATGGAGAGACTTTCTTCTGGTCTGAAGATCAATCATGCAAAGGATAATCCTGCAGGAATGGCAATCTCCAATAAGATGCAGGCACAGATCGATGCGTTAGACAGAGCATCTTCCAATGCATCCGATGGAACTTCTGTACTTCAGATCGCAGATGGCGCATTGAATGAGACAAGTGCTATTTTACAGAGAATGCGTGAACTTTCTGTCCAGGCAGCAAACGGAACGAACTCTTTAGAGGACAAACAGGCAATCCAGGACGAGATCGAGGCGTTGAAGGAAGAGGTCAACCGTATTTCCAAAGATACGGAGTACAACTCAAAATCATTGTTGGATGGTTCGCTGGATACACGTGTTTATACGGATAATGCAAATGTTTCCCGTGTGAATGTTTCGGATTATGTAAATCCGGGAAAATATGAGATCAATATCAAAACAGCCGCAACAAAGGCAACAGATACTGCAACAGATGTGGGAATTAATTCTACGGGTACGGGGGCAATCGGTGCATCTGGAACAATTTCCATCAATGGTTCTTCCGTGGATATTGATGCAAATGACACAATGGCAGAAGTTTATGAGAAAATCCGTGCGGCAGCAGAGGTCGGTGAGGCAGAGATGAAGACGGACGATGGTAAGTTTACCGGCCTTCAGGCAAGCAGATATGGTTCTTCGGCATCGTTAGTTTTGACGTTTTCCGGAAAGGACGGTGTGACTACAACGGCAGATTTTGCAGCAGCGTTAGGTTATACCGCAGATCTTACAACAGATGCGAAAACAGGAACAATGACTTATGATGCGGCAAAAGCCGGAAAAGCCGGAACCGATGTTCAAGTAGAACTTAGTGTTGGAACTGCGATCGGAACAACAGATACATCCATTTTCTCAAGCACCGCAACCGTTGCAACCGATGGAAACAGAGTGACGATCACAGACAGAGACGGATTTTCCATGAGTTTTCTGGCAAAAGAAGGAAAAACAGGAAAGACAGTTTTCAACGTGACCGATATCGGTAATATGACGCTTCATATCGGAGCTAATGAGCACCAGAATATGGATGTCCGCATTCAGGAAATTTCCTGTGAGACCCTTTATATCGATGATCTGGATGTCACAACTGTGACAGGAGCTGACCGTGCGATCAGTGCATTGGACGATGCAATTGCAATGGTATCTGATGCACGTTCCAAGATCGGTGCGTATGAAAACCGTCTGGAGTATGCAACTTCCAGTCTCGATACATTTGAGGAGAATATGACGGATGCAATGTCAAGACTGACAGATGTGGATATGGCAGAGGAAATGACCAATTATACACAGTACAATGTACTTCAGCAGGCAGGCGTGTCAGTTTTAAGTCAGGCAAATGATCTTCCACAGAATGTTTTATCATTGTTACAGTAGTATTTTTGCAGGGATGGTGTAAAACGTGGAAAAAGAGCAGATTTTGGATTTTACCAGAAGGATCAGCCAGAGCAACCGGAGCGGGCTTACGGTGATCAATTATGAGATCATCTTTGCTTATCTGGATGATGCAGAAAAAGCATATCGGGAAGAAAAATGGGAAGAGTTTAAGGTGGCTCTGCGGAAAGCACAGAATTCCATTGGTGAGTTAATGCAGACACTGGATTTTTCTTATGACATCTCCAGAAATCTTTACCGGATTTATGTCTTCTGCAAGGATTCTCTTGCGGCAGCAATGTATAAACGGAGTCTGACGGAGATTGAAAATGCAGAAAAAATGCTTCGGAAATTATATCAGAGTTTTTGTAAGGTGGCAGAGACAGATTCCTCTGCGCCAATGATGAAAAATACCCAGCAGGTGTATGCCGGGTACACATACGGAAAAGGTGATCTGGTGGAAAACTGCCAGGAACTGGACAAATCAAGAGGCTTCTTTGCATAGAAGCCTCTTCTTTTCGATTAAAGTGCCGGAAATTACTGGGAAAGTTCCATTTTTTTTATGCTTGCGAGCAAAAATTTATAACGCATCTGCACGGAGTTTAACTCGTAAATGTAGCAGTCGATCAGATCCGGATCGACAACATTTTCCAGGTTATTATAAGCATCCTGCAGTGCACGTGCGGTCTGGTGGAGGTCATCCTTAAGAAGCGTATAGTGTTTATCCTTTGCATATTCCTCTTGTAAAATACGTATGGTAATCCCCTCCGATCAATAAAATTCTGTCCTCATGGGAACAGTCACTGAAATCTTATTAATAGTATAGTCACGGAATGGAAAAACTATACAATATCTCAAATAATTTTCATAAATTCCAGAAAACAATCATAAATTAAAACAAAAAACGTGGTGGTTATGGATCAAAAAATGGGAATGGTGGTACTTGCCATCATTTGTGGAATCATTCTTCTGGTACTTTTATTGCGAAAAAGGGCACAGATTATTTTAAATTTTTTAGTTCGGATAGTCCTTGGAGCCATCATGATTCTTCTGGTCAATGACATTTTGCAAAAGCAAGGCTTCGATATATATGTCGGTTTAAATCCGGTTACCCTTTTGACATCCGGAACCCTTGGATTCCCTGGGGTTGCGCTCCTTTATGGAATTGAGGTGACAAAGTTTTTGTAGGAAACTGCCAAAATTCGACTTTTTTCACAATTGCTATAGACAAGCGAAAATGCGGTTGCTATAATGCGACTTACAACAAAGCGAGGTGATGAATTGGGGCGATTACAAATCTGACACTGCTGACATTTTTATCGATTGCAGTGGTAACAGATGTGCAATGCATGAAGATCAGTAACCGGCTGATCGTGTGTGGATTAATATGGGGACTGGTACTCAAAATTTGGGGAAATGGGTACGTTGGTATTCTGTATTTTATTCTTAATATTACAATTCCGGTGGTTCTTTTATTTCTTTTATTTCAGATGCATGCTCTTGGAGCAGGCGACATCAAATTATTTTCCTTAGTAGGTAGTTTTTTGACAACAAAGCAGTTATTTCTGGTAATGTTTGATTCCTTTCTTTTTGCAGCAGTGCTTGGCATGGGAAAAGTAGTGCAGCTTTATCTTTCACAGGGAGGGAAAAAGGAAAGATTCACAAAAATTCATTTTTCCATCGAAATCCTGCTGGCAGTTGTGTATGTAACAGGGAGGTGTGTAGGTGCAAAAAATTAAAATTGCCCTTTGTGATAAGGACAAGTTTTATTGTGAGCGCTTTGCGGCTTATATGATGAATCATAAAGCGCAGGAAATTGAGCTGAATATTTATTCCACAATCGAGCAGTTTACCGGAGATGAGAAAATGGGAAACTTTGATCTGGTGATCGCAGGGAGTGGTTTTGAGCAGTTTTCTTCGGACGTAAATATCATGTATCTGTCTGATCTGTGTGGAAATCAGGCGGCGGAGGAGGCAATGTGGGAAAAAGATACGATACCGCAGAAGAAAATTGTTACGAAATATCAGCCGATGGAACAGTTGCTGCATGAAATTTATGTGCAGGCAGGGATGACCAAAAGGGAACCTGTGGGAGTGCAGGTTGCGACACATGGGAAGGTGATCGGGGTAGTTTCTCCGGAATGTCATGAGATGCAGGAACTGTTTTCGGTGATGCATGCGGTAAATCTTGGCAGAGAGCAGAAAGTACTGTATTTCAATTTCCTTGAGTTTTCGGGCTTTCGGAAATTATTCGGACAAACAGGGAATTTTGATTTTACAGACGTAGTTTTAAAACTCCGCAGTGGGGAACTGACGACAGAGTATTTTTGGAACTGTGTCTATGAAATGTCCGGAATATCTGTGATTTTGCCTTTTGAAAATCCGGAAAATATCAGGCAGATTGGCAGACAGGAGTGGGAACAATTTATTGATTTTATGGAACAAAATACGGACTTTGAGGTGCTTGTCGTAGATTTTGGCGTGAGTATGCCGGAACTGGCAGATTGCATGAGCCGCTGTGATGAACTGCTTCTGATTGGCAGGGAAGGTTATTTTTACGAGTGCAGGGACAAGCATTTTTATGAGTGGCTGGAAAAGACAGGACATCAGGCAGTGGCAGAAAAAATTCACAAAGTCAATGTGCCATATACGGCTAAAAATATTCATGGCGGTGGAAATGTCATCGAGCAGTTACAGTGGAGTGAATTTGGTGATTTTGTCAGAAGATGGAAGGAGATCATGGATGAGTAGCAAATGTTTGGAGTGCGTATTGTGAGGAAAAGGAGAGTTTGGGAGGAATTATGCAGACATCGGATGAAGAAATTCAAAAGCTGAGGGAACATATTCTCGCGGAAATTGACCTCACCAGAGAGATGAGTGATACCGAAATCCGGGCAATTGTCTCAGAAAAATGCAGTATTTACGGAAAACAAAAATTTTTAAAACTGTCAGAGCAGGAAGCGTTAGAACAGTATCTGTTCCATTCGCTCCGCAAGCTGGATGTGTTGCAGGAATTACTGGATGATCCGGAAATCACAGAGATTATGGTAAATGGGGCAGAGCATATTTTTTACGAAAAAAGAGGGCAGCTGTTTGAGTCAGATAAGCATTTTACTTCCAAAGAGAAATTAAATGATGTCATTCAGCAGATGGCAGGAAGTAATAACCGTATGGTGAATGAGGCATCGCCGATCGTGGATACGCGCCTTGCAAATGGTTCAAGGGTAAATATTGTGTTACAGCCGATCGCAATTGACGGTTCGGCTATCTCAATCCGTAAATTTCCGGAGCAGCCGTTTGTGATGGAAGATCTGATCCGATTTGGAGCAATCACAGAGGAGGCAGCAGAGTTTTTAAAAGTGCTTGTGCTTTCCGGGTATAACATTTTTGTTTCCGGTGGGACAGGTTCCGGAAAAACAACATTTTTAAATGCATTGTCACAGTTTATCCCAAGGGAGGAACGAATTATCACAATTGAGGATTCGGCAGAACTGCAATTGATCGACAAACCCAATTTGGTGCGGTTGGAAACAAGGAATGCCAATACCGAAGGGGTTCTGCCGATCACGATACGCGACCTGATCAAAACGGCACTTCGCATGAGACCAAACCGGGTGATTGTGGGAGAGTGTCGTGGAGCGGAGGCACTGGATGTGCTGCAGGCGATTATATGTACTATATAATAATTATATATA
>ULWS01018788.1_pt1 | contig 15577 bp, 11 predicted proteins | sample 1960591 | NCBI WGS metagenome assembly ULWS01 (sample SAMEA4835818, study PRJEB28245) | human gut metagenome | biome: gut microbiome; material: fecal sample | place: Denmark | collected 2008
TGTTCGACGCAGACTCCACCAGCGAGAACGGGACATATTTCCTGGTCAGCCAGGTTGTCCCCGGATGGCAGCTTGCCCTTCAGAACATGCATGTCGGGGATTCGGTGGAGATAGTCCTCCCCTACAACCAGGCTTACGGGTCATCAAATCCCAACACCCTGATTCCCCCCTACTCCACCCTCCAGTTCACGATGCGTCTCCACGACATCCCGACACTGGAAGTCCGTCCCTGACCAATACCACAGGCGCGGATGATACCCGCCAAAAACACTATTGCAGGGCCACCCACCACGATGTCAAAACCGGAATCCCGGCCAACGACAAAGCGGAGCAGTGGCCCTGCAATAGTGTTTATCCCCTGTGGCCAATAGACCATGCCGCGAGACACCTCTATGGCTGTACCTTGTCTATAAACAACGGGACAGATAGAAAACCGAAAGTCAGGAAAGCATACAAGGAGCTTACGACAACCCACGCCACAAGTTTGACGACACTCATTTTACGCGAGGATTGGGGAAACGCCTTGTTGAGCGACAACATTCCGTAAACCGAGGCAAAGAGCAATACCAATATGTCGGCCAACGTGTCGTCAAATATTTCAACCGGGATAAGCAAGAGGCACAACACCAGATATGTGCAGGCCAGATACAAGACGGCTATCATCAGTTCCGCAAAGTTGTATTTTCCCTTTATGTCTTTGTGATAGACCATCCAGGTACTCAACGCCAGCGGAATCGCCAGTATCATATGCTGCAATGTTATGGAGTCATAGAAATAATTAAGCACATCCGCGTACCGGCTGTTGTCAGATAAGACCTCTCCATCATTTTTCTTCCCGTTCCACCATGATACGGCCAGGAAGAACACTGAGTTATACAGCGACAGTAATATCAGCATATTGACCGGGGGCACAAGCCCCACACGCCGTCCATATACATAATCCCTCACCACCGTCCAGGGACAGGCGAGCAACCTCCATAACGTGACAAAGAAATTGGTGGAGACCCTTGTCAACGCGCCGAAGACATGAGTGGTGAATGTGCGCGTGGTGAAACGCCCGGTATTGGTGGGCTGTCCGCAATTGGAGCAGAAATTTCCGTCAACCTCAGCCCCGCAATTCAGACAGACATGGCAGGCATCCCGCCTGTCATTTCCATCCTCGACATAAATCCCGGCATCGCCGGATTGAATTATCTGTGATTGTTCATCCATATACCCTGCAAAGATAAGCAAATTTTTCCACCTAATCCGGGGTTTGGATAAACTTCTCATTGCAGGAAAAACATATCTGACGCGAAGTCCGTTCATCTGAAAAACAAAACGGAATCCACGTCAGACAATAGCAAGTAAAGGCTTTATGCGGCTACACGGGTATTCAACGAATCAACGCACGGCCACCCCATACGAGCAGCACACCGAAAATGACGCTCGCGCAGAGATAGATGATGGAGGTTGTCCAGTCACCCTTGTTGCCCAGCACCCAGAGGTCGTCGGCAAAGGAGGAGAAAGTGGTGAAGCCCCCGCAGAAACCGGTGATGAGCAACACATTCTCACTCGCGGTCATGACATGTGCCTTCTCCAACAGGCCGAAGAAGAGTCCGATGATGAAACATCCGATTATGTTGACAAGGAAAGTTCCCATCGGAAAACTGCCGTGAAACATCCCGGAGGCCCATTTTCCGACAAGGTAACGACCACAGGTGCCGACAAAACCGCCGCAACCTGCAAGAATCATTGCTTTGATCATAGCTTGACAAATTTTAGTTGAAACCTATGGATGTATAACGAAAAAAAGCCGCTGATTAGTTTATGCCCCGATAGCAGACGTCATCATGACAACGATTTTTTAGAGAGGAGGCAAACAATACCTTGTCACGCACGTTATAATGACAAGAGAAGGCATTTTACTGACGTTATTAAAAAGTCTATCACTCAAAAATGATTATCCTTCTCCGCCCGCCCTCCCTCCAGAGGTGTCGGGCTCTTTTTTTTATAACCGACCTATCGCTTACCATCCCTGGTTCTGGGTCAGGTTGGTGTTCCTTTCCAGCTCGACAAGCGGGATAGGCCACAATTCATGTCGGGGTTGATAGCTCCGGGTATACATCAAATCACCGAAAATATCCGTGGCGTTCCTGACCGAAGACTCCAGCAGCCCCCACCGGCGTAAATCCCAGTAGCGTTGCCCCTCCCCGGCGAGTTCAAACGCACGTTCACGCCTGATTCGCTCAGCCATCTCCTCCTTGCCACTGACCGAAAGCCACTCCGGGCCGCTGTTGAGTCCGGGCATATTCACACGTTCACGGATTTTGTTGACCTCGACGACAGCCTTGTCAATAGCTCCGGTCTCATTATACGCCTCGGCAAGCATCAGAATCACATCCCCGAGTCGAATTAGAGGGAACTCATAGGGTGTACGGTTATATTCCCCCCAGTAACCGTCAAGATTTCCCGTCGGTATCCATTTCCGCCAGAAATAGGAATTCCACCCTTCGGAATTACGGATAAACGCCATCGCCTCCATCGGCGCACCGCCCTTGGTGGGGTCGGCAAGCACAAACTGCTTGTCCATCGGCGACGAACCGGCATCTGTCCCCAGATAATGGGAATATGGGGTAATCACATTGAGACACAGGCGCGGGTCGCGCAGACGGTAGGCATCCATCACCTTGGTCGTGTCACACTCCAGCAGGTCGGTCACCTTGGTACTGCCTTGATCTATGGCGACACACATATACCGGCGGCGCGACTGCGAGTCTCCCGAATTGAAACCCGGAAACAGGTCATCCCAGTTGAATGGTGAGCCGTCAAGATTCTCATACATATCGACAAGCCTTGTTGAGGGGACAATGCAATTGCTCGCTATGAGCCTCATGGTCGACTTGTTGCCGAAATACCCGACGATGTTCAGCGCGTACCCCGAGGTGTTTCCGTCAATCGACTGTATGGAGAAAATCATTTCCGGGCTGTGCATACCGTTATACAGCCTGAAAAGCTCCTCATAATCGGGATGAAGCGAATATCCGTAATCATTGGTCTTGTTATAGACAATCTCCTCGAAATCGGCTATCGCCTCCTCCCATTGGCGGTTGTAGAGATATACCTTGCCGCGCAGAGCGTAGGCTGCCCCTTTGGTGGCACGTCCCAGGTCAGCCGCGTCCCATTTCACAGGGAGTTTCTTTATGGCATCGGTCAGGTCGTCGATGATATGGCCGCGAATCTCCTCGGCTGAACTGCGGGGAGCCTTGAGGTTGGCGAACTGCTCGTTTATGTCGCAGGTCTCGTCATAATAAGGCACGCCGCCCCAGCAATTAAGCATCCTGAAATAAGCCATCGCACGGAGAAATTTGGCCTCACCCGTCACCCTGTCGATGGTCTCCTGGCTGATTGGCATCGTAGCCACATGGCTGATTACCGTGTTTGCCCGGTGAACCAGTTCGTAAAGATACTGCCAATGGTTCTGCACGCCGCTGCTGTTGGAGACGAAAGAGGTGCCGCGCGAGATGTCAGCCCAAGGGGATGTCCCGTCGGCGAGATCGCTACACATATCGAAAGTGAACTCCAGACCAAAGCACCAGTCTGCTTTCATCGCCGCGTACATCCCGACCGCCGCCTGTCGGGCATGGTCCTCTGTCTGCCAGAATGTCTGTCCCGACATCTGGTCGCCGGGAACATAGTCAAGACTCTCGCATCCGCTGAACAGTACTGTAATGGCCGTCAGCCACGCCGCATATTTTGTTTTCATGATTTCTCGTTGTTAAAAAGAGATATTGAGTCCGACCGAATACTGGCGCACGGAAGGATAACCGACGTTCGCGCCCACCTCCGGGTCAAATCCGGGGAATTTAGTGATTGTGAAAAGGTTGTCGATGCTCGCGTAAATTTTCAGATTCTCCACAAAGAATTTCCTGGAGATTTCCCGGGGGACTGTGTAGCCCAGCTGTATGTTCTTACACCGGAAATATGCCGCGTTATGGACGAAGGCATCACTTGCGATATTGTTTTTACCGTTTGAGCTATTGCGCAGAATCGGATACTTGGAGTCATACAGATTCTCGGGAGTCCACGCGTTGTCGGTAATATCCTTCACGAGCGACTGCCCCATCACCGTCACAAAGCGGAACGCCTGATTGTTGTAATAGACCTGGTGGTTGCCTACACCCTGAAACAGCACACTGAAATCAAAATTGTTCCAATTCAGCCCGAGGCTCGCACCATAAGTGAGCCTCGGCAACGTGCCGTGGCCGATTTCCACACGGTCATCGGCATCGAGTTTCCCGTCGCCGTTGGCGTCGCGATACAGGAAATCACCCAGTTCTGGACGCTGGTAGGTGGCGAAATAATCAGGATTCCTGTCGACAAGCGACTGCACATAATCGAGGTCGGCCTGGTCGCGCACTATCCGGTCGACGGTTATCACATAAAGCTGATTGATAGGTTTACCCTCCTGCGTCTTATAGACACCGTTGATTGAAGAGACATCCCCCTGGAACTTGGTGACCTTGTTGTCGACAAACCCGATGTTGAAACCGACGTTGTAGGAAACCTTACCGATACGGTCGTTCCAATGCAGGTCAAGCTCGAATCCCTTGTTGTTGACCTCGCCGGCATTCTGGTTCGGCACCACACTCGTGCCATGCTCTAATGGAGCCGGAAGGGAAATCAATATCCCCTTTGTGTCTTTGTTGTAAATATCCACCGAACCGTTCAGGCGGTTGCTCAACAACGCGAAATCGATTCCGAGGTTGGTCATATAAGTCTTCTCCCAGGTCAGCGCCGGATTGGCCAGCACGGTCTGAGCCAGTCCCCCGGCGATATTGCCGTTGAGGATATAATTGGCGGTGGCGAACAACGACTGGTACATATAATAGCTCGTTGTCTCGTTATTCCCCAGAGAACCATACGACAACCTGAGTTTAAGCTCGTTCAGCCAAGTCGAAGTAGCGTCCATAAACCGCTCCTGCGATATTCTCCATCCGGCCGACACCGAGGGGAAATATCCCCATCGTTTCCCGGGCGCGAATTTCGATGAGCCGTCGGCACGCAGATTGGCCTCAAGCAGATACTTCTCATCCCAGTTGAGATTTATGCGCCCGAAATATGAGCGCATCGCCCATTCATTGTAATTGCCGGTGATATTACCGTTGGTCATACCCGCGTCGATGGCCCCCAAAGATGGGTCTACCAAATCATACTTGATGAAAAAGTCAGTGTCATACTTGTTGTACTCCTGGCTCATACCGGCCAGCACCGTCGCATCGAGCCTGCCGATATTCAGATTGTATCTGGCCGTAAGTTCCGAGGAGCGGAAAGAGTTGCGGTAATTGTATCTGCGGATATAAGTCCTGACCACCCCCTCCCTTATCAGGATGGGGCCGTCGAATGTGAAGCGGAACAGGTCTCGGTCGGTCAGATGGTGTTCGATGTTGCGCTCCCAATAGTTATAGGCGAACGCCCCCTTGATGGTCAATCCCTTGACGGGGGTGACACTCGCATGAAGCTTTATCACCGACCGCTTTGTCTTCGTCGGGTAATCCGTATCGTAAAACCATTGGCGGCGATAGGGATTGAAATTGCTGACATTCTCCTCCTCCGGATTCTGGATGCCCCCGTACAATCCTGTCACAGGATCATACAGGGTCATGCCGGGAACTGTGTTGAAAGCTCCCGAACCGAAAATGACATCCCCCCCTGCTGTCGCATTCTCTGAGGATGGATTGTTCTTGTCGATATACCCGAAAAATTCCACCCCCGTGCTGAGCCAGGGCTTGATGTTTACATCCAGATTTGTCCGTAGCTGATAACGTTTGTAATCGGTGTAGTATATCATGCCGGGATTATTGACATATCCCAGTGAAATATTATACATGACCGTCTTGGAGCCACCTGTCACCGACAGGTTATGGTTCTGCACCACCGACGGGTTGCGGTAGATATGGTCCTGCCAGTCGGTGTTCGGATAGATTGTCGGATTCCTCCCCGCGTCATTACGCCATTCATCAATCTTCCCCTGAGAGAATCGCGGAGCCTGTCCGTTGGCTATGAGGCCCGCATTCTGGATTTCCATGAAGTCGGCATAGTCAGTGACAAGGTTCAGCCTTTTCGCCACAGTCTCGAAAGAGACATTCCCGCTGTATGTCACCCGGGGCGCACGTTCCACTCCATGGCGGGTGGTGACGAGTATCACTCCGTTGGCCGCACGCGAACCATATATCGCCGCCGAAGCCGCGTCTTTCAGCACGGAGATGTTCTCGATGTCCTGCGGATTGATGTCGCCCAATGCGATTCCGGTCATACCGTCGACCACCACCAGGGGAGCCGAATTGTTGAGTGTGCCTTGTCCTCTGACATATATCCCTTGGGATTCATATCCAGGGGTGTTGCCCCCGGAATTCGTCACGGTCAGACCCGCGGCGAGTCCGGCAAGCGCACCGGTCACATTTGTCACCGGACGGTCTTCAAACGACGTGGCGCCGATTGAAGCGACAGACCCTGTGAGGTTGACCTTTTTCTGGGTGGCATATCCGACCACCACCACCTCATCGAGCATCGAACGGTCATTGTCGAGGACTATCGAATAGTCATCCTTCCCGGGAGAAAGAGGTATCTCTTTGGGAGTGAAACCGACATACGACACTTGCAATGTCCCCCCTGAGGCGGGTATATTCGGGAGGCTGAACTTACCGTCCACATCGGTGACAGTGAACACCTCTGCGTCACCTTTCAACTTGACGGAAGCACCAATCACAGCCTCCCCGGACTTATCCGTCACTTTGCCTGTGACAGCCCGGCTCTCATCTCTGACCGACAGAGAATCAGCCGGATTGGAAGGAGATTCCGCCAGCACCGCCATCGTCCCATATGTCCACACGCACAGCAATATCGCCGAACGTTTAATGATTGGATTTAAATTTGTGACCATCTATCAATTTTGAGTGTCGGAATCACCGTATGATTCCGGTTATCCATATGCTTATCTGTTTCGAATCGCTATCAATCAGTCTGGATGACAAGGTAATTCGTCAGGCTCCAGAATTTGTGGGGGTCGGTGATTTCAAGGGTCTTCTGCCCGTTTTCATCGACCAATTCATATGACGATTCCGGATGGTTGGTAAGAATCCTGACCTTAGACGCGTGTAAAGGCAATGATATGAGGAGCCGTTTGTCACCTGTCTCGAAGAATCCTTTGTCAAACTCCCCCTTCATCAGTTTGGTCTTGCGGAGGAATCCTGATTCAATTATGCTGTGTCCTTTCAACTCTGATTTGGAAGCTATCACATAATAGCACATATTCAGCTCATTCTCAAGTCTGAGCGATGTCTCCTGGGCGGCATCCCGCTCCCCGGTGACGGCTGAGACGGTGGTATTGAGTGAATCTACGGTATTGTTCAAGGCCCCGATATGCTCATTGGCGGCGGTGAGCTGCCGTCGCAGCGATTCGATTTCCTCCAGCTGGGAATCCATCTGGAGTCGGAGAGCGTCTATCGTCTCGTGGAGTTCCTTCTGATTGATTGTCGAGTTTTCCAGTTTCCCCTCCAGTTCCTGCAACTGCGCCTTGCGCTGCTTTATCTTCTCCTTCAGGTTGGCTATGTCGGCGAGAATGCGGGCCTTCTGTCCGGCATTCTCGGCAGGCTGTTTCGAGGCAATGGTCATGACCTTCTCAAGCTGCTTTATTTCATCCAGCCCGGCAGAGACCTCCTTGACAAGCGACAGAAGCTGGTCACGCTCGTTTAAGGCGGTGGCAAGCTCCTGTTTGGAGATTTCCGCCAGAGATTGCTGCTCCCGATCCTCGGTTCCGTTGCAAGACAACAGCAAAATCGTGATGACTATCGGTATGATGAGATGTTTCGTTTCCATCTGGTCCGGCATTTTATTCACGACAAATTTCGCGAACTTTCCCCGGCTGTCACAACATACGTCAATAGACAGCAAAAATGTGTCAATGAAGGGATGCTGTCATATTTGTCATTACTGGAAAGAATGACTAATTTTGTGAAATGAAATCGTTGGAATACAAGACAGACTTAATATTTGATTTGTTTTTCTGCATCATCATTATGCCGCTCTTGATAATTCTCGGGCCCGCGCAATACTGGTGGAGGACATCCCCGGTGTTCACCTGCCTGGCGATTTCATATCTCTACGGATGCTATTTCGCCACCAAAGCGATGAGCCTACCCCGGCTGGTGCTGTCTAAATCCTATTACAGGATAATCAGCATAACTGTCCTCCTGCTGATTCTGACATACCTCCTTACCCTCTACCCCTTGCCGGAAATGGATTTCGTGATTCCGTCGATGAGCGAATACCAGACCAGGGTCAGGAACTACAACATCACGATAACCGTCTGGCTGCTCTTTTCGGTCGTGATATGCTATTCGCTGACGGTCTCGTTCATCAAAGAACTGTATCACCGCCAGCTGCTCCAGAGCATCGTGGAAAACCAGCGCAACAAGGCTGAACTGGCCCTGTTCAAGGCCCAGATAAATCCCCATTTCCTCTTCAACACCCTCAACTCACTTTACAGTCTGGTGATAGGCACCTCGCAAAAGGCTGAAGATGCCTTCATCAAATTCACCGAATTGCTCAAATACACCTACGTCACCGCCGGGAAGGACTGGGTGACAATCGCTGATGAAATCGATTACATCAACAATTACATAGACCTGGAGCTTATCCGGCTCGACAACCACACGAAGGTCATCCGCGACTGCTCTGTGGATGACGACCAGGCCAGGATTCCCCCCCCTCATATTCCTCACATTCGTGGAGAACGCCTTCAAATACGGGGCTTCGACGAGCCGCGACTGCGAGATTTTCCTGAAGCTTCATCTCGAAGGGGGAATACTGGTTTTCGAGACAGCCAACCGGATTGTGAGACATGCCGACGAGTTCCGGCAGGATATGCCGGTAGGTATAAACAACTGCAAAAGCCGTCTTGCGGGACTGTTTCCCGACAGACATGTACTCAACATCGAGGAGGTTGACGACACCTTCAAGGTTTATCTTAAAATTGTTCTTGACAGCCATGAGTGACACGATAAGATGTGTGGCCATCGACGATGAGCCTCTCGCCCTTGAGGTGATAGAGAAATTTTGCCAAAGAATCGGCAATGTGGACCTCCGGAAGTTCTCCAATCCGATTGCCGGACTTGATGCGATAAGGCAGTCGCTTCCCGACATCGTGTTTCTCGATATCGAGATGGAGGGGATAAACGGCCTCGACATAGCCTCACAGCTACCCAAAGGCACCTGCTTCATATTCACGACAGCCTATTTGCGATACGCGCTCGACGGATTCGACCTCGACGCGGTCGACTACCTCCACAAGCCGTTTGCCTACACCCGGTTTCAGACCGCCTTCTCCAAGGCGTTGAGACGATTGGGACGACAGCCGATAACAGCCCCCTCGCAATGTATCGTAGTCAAGCAGGATTACATCAACATCAGCATCCCGATAGATGACATCCTCTATATCGAGGCAGTCGAAGGGTATTCCAAGATTCACCGTATGTCGGGGGAATGCGTAATGTCACGGATTCTGTTGAAGAATATCTTTGAACTGCTCCCTACCGATACCTTTTTACGGATTCACCGGTCTTTCATCGCGTCGAAATCAAAAATCAAGAGCTTCAACCGTCAGGAAGTCCTCCTCAACGACGGTCACACATTGCCAATCGGCCGCCAATACGCCTCCGACTTCATCCATATGATGTCAAACGCTTCCCCCTCCTGAGCATAAACGAGCAAGTGGGTCGGAATCAATTGATTCCGACCCACTTGCTATATCATAGATTGTTGACTGTCAATCAATGTCGTCCGATATGGCCATCCTTATTTGGCGGCGTGGCAGCAACGCGGGGCAACCGCAGGGGTTGACAGCACAACATACGCGCCGGGGAGCAATGTGGGGGGAATGGCCGCAGGCTCGGAGGGTGAGAAGATGTTGGTCAGTCCGGCTGTGTCAGGGGCAGCTCCGGTGAATTTGACAGCCTCCTCCTTGGAGCCGAGGTTGACGGCCACAACCACACGTGAATCGCCCAGTGAACGTTCGAACACATAGAGGTCAGGAGAAGTGGTCGGGAAGCGCATCATCTTGGCACCCTCGGGGTTACCGGCGGCAAGCGCGGGATTGCCATGCTTGAGGGTGGTCAATGTCTGGTAGAATTTGAAATAATCGTTGCGGGGTTCCCACTGCGGAGCCTTGTCCTTCTCGAAGAATTCAAATGCACGGTTCATTCCGGTCTCCTGACCTGTGTAGATGAGCGGCATACCGGGAAGTGTGAAGCTCAGAACACCGAAGGCCTGCGAGAGATTGCCGAGACGCTCGAATTCTGTTCCCTCCCATGAATTGAGGTCATGGTTGGTGATCATCTCCATCAGATAAGTGTCGGCGGGGAACTCGGCAGCCTGTGCGTTGAGCATCGAGTCGATGGCCACAGCATGTTTCACCGCGAACTTGCGGGGTTCGGTCTGACCGTTACGCGCGTCGACAAAGGTGTATTGTCCCTGAGTGGCGGCTATCTCCGAGAAGAGGTCTTTCATCGGCCAGTTGTAACCCATATCGAAACCCTCTACATGCAGTTCTGGCTTTGTAGCCTCGGCGAGCATGAAAAGTCCGGGCTGGGCAGCCTGGAGCTGAGGACGCGCCTCATTCCAGAAATCGGTCGGCACCTCTCCGGCCACATCGCAGCGGAATCCGTCGATACCGACCTCTGTTAGCCAGAATTTCAACGCGTCTATCATACCGGCACGCATCGCGGGATTGGAATAATCGAATTTGTAGACGTCGGTCCAGTCATAAGGGCCATACATCTCCCCTTTCTCATTGCGGACATACCAGTCGGGATGCTGCTCAACCCAGGCGTTGTCACAGCCTGAATGATTCGGCACCCAGTCAATGATAACCTTCATCCCGAGGTCATGGGCCTTCTTCACCGTGGCCTTGAAATCCTCGATATTGCCGAACTCGGGATTGATGTCCTTGTAGTCGCGGACGGCATAGTAGCTGCCGAGTGTACCCTTGCGGTTCTTCTCCGAGATAGGATGAACAGGCATGAACCATAGCAGGTCGACGCCCAGCTCCTTCAGTCGGGGCAACTCCTTGTCAAACGCCTTCAAGGTGCCTTCATCTGTGAACTGACGCAGGTTTACCTCATAGATGACCGCGTTGCGGCTCCAGCAGGGGTGATTCAGTTTGGTGGCGGGAACGGCAGGCACATTCACCTGCACGGGGGAATTTTGAGCCGCGGCATTCAGTCCCAACAGGGCACATAAGCCGCATGCAACTCCTTTCAGAATCTTTTTCATGGTGATATGATTGTTGATGGTTTTATTTTCCGATTACAAATTTACCATCTTGCGCAAACATATCCAAAAACATCAACGTCTAAATTCAATTTGTTTCTCCAAAAGGGAACCGAAAGTCATAAACGCTCAAGTATCGCCTCAAGGGAGTCAGAGGCGTCGAGCGCCATCTTCTTGCGGATCCTGTAACGGGAGGTGTTGACCGTCTCCGGACGTACAGACAGCACCTGCGCGATTTCCTTGGCGCTCATTCCCACCCTGATGTAAGCGCAAAGGCGCAACTCGGTCTTTGACAATGCCGGACAAAGATTCTTGAGAGACACGAAAAATCCGGGATGGACCTTGTCAAAACGCAACTTGAAAAACCGCCAGTCATCATCGGCCGAGAGGTCTTTCCTGATTGTGTCGCATAGCTGAATCCTTTCCGGAGCGGCTATGCCACCTTCCTGTTCCATGTTCCGTATCTGCTCATCCAACTCTTTTAGCCGGGCATTCTTCTGGGCGAGCAACACAGTATTTGACGCGAGTTCCTTCGCTTTCGCCTCTATTTCCATACTGTATTGACGGTTGAGCAGCATCAGCCTCTGGTTTTTCTCCTCCTTGAGGTTCCGGTCGATTTCAGCCTTGCGTTTCGACGACAGCAGCAGGATTATGGACAGAACAAGAATCACACATAAAAACACGCATACCGACACCACGAGCGTCTGTCTGATTCGGTGTTTCTCCGCTTCAGCCTCGATTTGCCGCTCATACTGGTTGATGGTAGCGAGGTGTTCGGCCCGTTTGAGGTTCTCGACATTTTCCCGGCGGTAAAGCGAGTCATTAAGCAACAGCCCCTCACGCTTGCATATCTCCGCGCTGTCATTGACACCCAGCCTTTCGTAACAGCTGCTGACAAGTTCCAACGCCCGTTTGCGATTGGAAAGGTCACCGAGACGGTCGGTCTTGTCGAGGGCGGCTCTCAGGTAATCGACAGCTTTGCGGTCGTCCCCTCCATTATGAAACAGCGTGCCCACCGACATCAGCGTTATCACCGAAAGTCGCTCGTTTCCTATGCGACGGCTCAGTTGGAATGCCCTCATAGCCGCGTCTGTGTCTAAATAATCTGAAATCTCGAACCGCGACACAAGCACATTCGCGATGAAAACAGAGTCATTTGCCACATATTTGCTCCGTTCGAGGTCATTCAGATACTCAAGCCCCTTCTCCCTGTCGCCAAGAAGATAATTGATATTGCCGAGATTGATACGGTTCTTGGTCTCACACACATTGCTCCCGATTTTGGAGAAAAGCCTGTCTGCCTCCCGGTAGCTTCGCAACGCCTCATAGTATTCCCCGAGTTCCTGCATTATCGCCCCGATCGCGACCAGCACCTTGGCCGTCCAGAAGTCATCGCCGACCTTCTCCAGCCGGCCCATCTTGTCGCGGTATATGAAATACGCGTCAGCGTAATTGCCACTGTATCTCAGCAAATCGGCAAGCAATATGGAAAACCGGGCGTGGTCATAAGGATAGCGGGCCGAATCACACAGCTCCAGCGACTCCTTCACGAGCGTCATTGCCTGTTCGGAATCACGGGGGGCAAGCACCCATCCTTTCCAGTATGACTCGCGGGCACGGGCCTCACGCGCGTCGCTCGACCGGGAAAACTCCCGCTGATTCCCCACAACCCGGTAAAGGTCACTTCTGGGCACATCAAGAAACGCGGCCTGCTCCATCATCGAGTCGAAGGCCTCGGAATCATTCCCGAGCGGGCTCCAGTACATATGTCTGTCATCGTTGGCCGACGTTGTCAATATGCACAACACGCATATGACCATACAGGCGATTGCTTTCATCATGTTTGCAAAATTAATCGTTTCAGACAAGAAACTATCTACTTTCCCATAATTTTCAGCATTTTTTTGATGTTGTGCATCATTTGTCTATATGGATTGTTTCCTTTTGCCGCCACAACGACATATATTTGCGACATAAACAAGTTCATCCATTATTTACGGTGATATGCACCTGCAAATTAGATGACATATACACAACCCTATATTCAACCAACTCATCATGTGCATGATTAGACAATTAGCGTCTGTCGCGACATTAATCACTGTCGCGCTGACCTCGGCCAAAGCCATCGGACAGGAGTTACGGATGCCTCCCGCCCCGCTACTGTCCACGCATACGGTTGCTGTCGCGCCGTCCTGCGAGTCAATAGCATTGGCCACCGAGGAGGAAATCCAGTCAGTCCTTGAAGCGAGGGCCACAGGCGGGGCGCAACAATTCGGAACGTTGCCCCACGTCGCTCTCCCCGCCGCAAGCGACATCGAGACCGAGCCTGAACTAACACCGGTGGCAACTTTCACCTCCGGCAAAGTATCCAGGCAGGCCTCTCCTCGGGAAAGCAAGCCCTCCATGGCTCCCGAACTACCGGTCAACAACCAGAAATTCTACTCGGCCGACAAAGTCTACGGGAAACCTGACATCAACACCTACACCATCACATTCAGCGTCACCGGGACCACCGACAAGACCTATAAGGTAAAAGGTGTGTACGGCCAATCATCCGCCACCCTTGTGGTAACATTCAACGATGACGGCTCGGCTGAAATCGCGGCCCAGAAATATATCACAAACAACTCGACCTACGGAAACATCTGGTTCTGTCCGGTCGACCTGTCGACAAACACCTACAGTCTGACCGATCCCGTGACATGCTCGCGCGACGAAGAGGGCAACTGGACAATGGGCGCGTGGGGACTCGTGGTCAACCATACCACAGACAAGGGTTACAACGGCTCTGTGCTGTTTGTCTCCGAGGACACCCGTTGGCTCGTCCCCAACATGACCGCGACATTCCAGACCACCGATGCCTCCGGGAATGTGAAAGACAACACTTTCGAAGGTGCGTGGTTTCAGGAAAATCCCTCAAGCCTGTATCTCCTCAATATGGGCTCGACGACTTTCGGACGGGCAATCAACGTCAGCCTCGCTCCGCAGGGCACCGGCATCGTCTCACCCCAATTTGTCAGCAGCGCGGGGGGATATGGCAACCTCTACGCCTATCATGCCGACTACTCCACCGGATATGCCGACTCCAGCAAAAGCGCCAATTGCAGGGTTGAAGACAACAGCCTTGTCTTCGACGACCTCATAATAGCCACTCGGAAAATAAGCACCTCCGGGGATATAAGGATAGCAGCCTCCCCCATAACCTACACACTCTCGGGCGCGGCCATTCAACTCCCGGAACAAATCTCCATAGATTTCCAGGGGGCAGGCACCGCAGCTGACCCATACCTGATAAAATCCCCCGACGACATCCTGGCGATGTCAGCCGCCATCCCGTTACCCGGCTATGCGACAGCCTTCTACAGGCTTGACAACGACATTGATCTCTCAACCCTCACAGGATTCTCACCTGTCGGTAACGAGACCGTACCGTTCAACGGCACATTCGACGGCAACCAGAAGAAACTCTCCGGACTGACCTACAACGGATTCGGCTTGCCCTACACGGGGCTTTTCGGGGTAATCGGCAATCGGGGCGTTGTCAAAAACCTTACGCTGGAAAATTTCACCGTCTACGCCACCGGAGCCAACGCCGGTATCATCACCGGCTTTAACGCCGGAGGTGATATCTCCGGGGTGAAAATCACCTCCTCACTGTTGCAGACACAGGCCGAAGTCGCCGGAGCCATTGCCGGAATGAACACCGGTGTCATAAGTTCCTGCCGGATAAACACCACCATAGAGGGCTACGGCTCAAACGGAGGTGTGACAGGCTACAACTGTGGCGAAATCGGTGACTGCCATTACTCAGGAAACATGGCCATGAGCGGTGCCCTCAGCACCTCCTACCGCCATATCGCCGGAATCGCCGGGCAGTCACTCTCTTCCGAATCGAACGGTTTCAGAAGCCACATCCACGACTGCACCGTGAGCGGCACCATCTCAGATGACACCGGTTACGCATATGTAGGTGGCATAACAGCCGTCTCGCACGGCTCAAAGACAGAAGACCCGGCGGTGATAGAGCGTTGTGTCAACACTGCCACCCTCTCGGCCACCGGTCTCGACTGGGCATCCGACGCCACCCTCCCCAAATCATACTGCGGAGGTATCGCCGCCTATATCTCCTCCTCGAAAATCGAAGACTGCGCCAACGGCGGACTCATACTCGAGACCACCAGACCCAAAGTCTTCACCGGAGGAATCGCCGGCATAGCCGCGGTCTCATTCATATCAAGCGGTTCCGACCAACGTCTTGGCCAGGTGA
>ULWS01029156.1_pt1 | contig 15254 bp, 13 predicted proteins | sample 1960591 | NCBI WGS metagenome assembly ULWS01 (sample SAMEA4835818, study PRJEB28245) | human gut metagenome | biome: gut microbiome; material: fecal sample | place: Denmark | collected 2008
GGGCGTCTACCAGCTGGGAGGCCTCGGCAACTACATGAACGCTGCCACCGAGCTGCAGTCCGGCCGGGGCGAGCCGCTGAAGGACACCGCCCGGGTGCTGGGCCGGTATTACGACTGTGTGGTCTGGCGCACCTACCGCCAGTGCGACCTTGAGGAGTTCGCAGAGTACGCGGGCGTGCCGGTCATCAACGGTCTCACCGACTATGCCCACCCCTGTCAGGTGCTGGCCGACCTCATGACCATCCGGGAGCGCCGCGGCCCGCTGGCGGGGCAGAAGCTCTGCTTCGTCGGCGATGGCAGCAATATGGCCAACAGCCTTATCGTGGGCGGTCTGCTGGCCGGCATGAAGGTGGACTGCGTCTGTCCCCACGGCTACCGCCCGGCGGCGGATGTGCTGATGTTCGCCCATAGGTATGGCAGTGCCTTCCGTCTGCTGGAAGACCCCGCCGAGGGCGTCCGGGACGCCGACGCGGTGGTGACGGCCATCTGGAACACCGCCGCCCCCGGGACCACCGAGAGCGAGAGCCGCCTGCGGGATTTCGCGGGCTTCCAGCTCACCAGCACCCTTCTGAAGGCAGCAAAGCCGGACTGCATGGTGCTCCACTGCCTGCCCACCCACCGCGGCGAGGAGATCTCCACCGCCGTCTTCGAGGCCCACGCGGACGAGATCTTTGCCGAGGCGGAAAATCGGCTGCACGTCCAGAAGGCCGTGCTGGCCGTGCTGCTGGCAGAGAAATAAAAAATACAAGAAGGAGCTGCTGCACCGGGGAAAGACCCGTGCAGCAGCTCCTTTTTTGTTTTATGCAGCAGGAGGGTGCCCTTATCCCCTTAAGATCTCGCCGCTGACCGGCAGGACATTGTAATCACCTGCCGCCGCAATGGCTCTCGCTTCGTCCAGTGCAGGCCGTATCTTCATAGCAGCTTCCCCTTTCTGCGTCAAACAAAAAACTCCCCCGGCTCTTCTGCCGAGGGAGTGGAAAAGAAAAACGCCCCCGACAGAAGAGAACCTCTTCTGTCAAGGACGAATAAAGCTTGGCCTTTTATCCGCGGTGCCACCCTGACTTCATGGGAACGACCCCATGCACTTGGCGGGATGCCAACACATCCCCGGCAACTGACGTATGCCCTACGTTGCAGAATACTGTGCGGCAGATGCGCCGCAGTTCCCTGCACCCTCAGCGGTCCATTTCGGGAAAAGCGACGAAACGCCGCGTCTTCCTTGACGAACGGTTTCCGGCCTGCTTTTCAGCTGCGCAGGCTCTCTGTACGGGCATAGTTCGCCGTTATCTCCGCTTCAACGGTTTAGTGTATTGAATTTGGCTATATTAAATCACGGATTTTCCATTTGTCAAGGCCCAATTTTGATTTTTTGAAAATTTTACCTATGTTTGCGGTGGGTTGGGCTTTTGTTTCAGCAGATCATCCGGCTCGTCAATTCATCTTGTCTATCCATCCAAACATGGTATAATGGAGCAAAGGAGCGTGATACCATGAGCCCAATCGAAGTCCCTGCAAAAATCCAGTTGGTCGAAAAGCGTGAAACACGGACGAGCCGTGGAATGCTCTCAAAGGGCTGGTATCATGTAGATGATCAGCTTGTTATGGTCAAGGGCAACTACATCACAGAGGCCGGAACCGCTGGGTATGAGCCGTATTCTGAGGTGATGGCCTCACTGATTGCACAGGTGCTGGGTCTGCCTCATGTGGAATACGTCCTGATGCCTGCCAAGCTCTTTCCCGACATTCAAACCTATTCCTGCGATGTGGTCAGCGTCTGCCCCAAGTTCACAACGGACGATGAACAGCTGTATCATTTTGCCGATTTGGCTGATGCCCATTTCCTCGCCAACGGTCAGGCCGCTTCACCGGAGGCACTGTTTCAGTATGCGGCAGAGTTGTACGGTAAGAAGTGGCTCTATCAGATGTTGGCGTTCGATGCCTTTATCGGCAATGAAGACCGCCACGAGAATAATTTTGATGTGATCGTCCGGGATGGAAAAAAGAATGCTCCGCCTATTTACGACAATGGCGGCAGTCTGCTTGCGTGGGCAACGGATGAAGAATTGACTGACACGAAGCTCCGTTATCAGTTCGACAAAGCCAAGCCGTTCCGCAGCCGTCACGCCCAGCAGATCAAGCTGATCGATGAGCCTGTGTTGCCAATGCGTGACTTGGACGAGTTGTATCGTGAAATCATTCAGGCCATCTCGCCGATTCTCGCACTGTTAAGTGAAAAACGAGTAACGGCAATCCGCCAATATCTAAAATACCGCCTGCACTATCTGAAAGCTGCCATGGGGTGATAAAATGGCCTATCTGAAATTGATGATGGATGAAAAAGAAATTGCCCACCTAAGTGAAGATGGGCAGTCTCTTTGCGCAAATGAGGGTGTTGCACAGTATGATCTTCCTCTGAACCTTTTCATTGGCGGCGAGCGCAAAGTTCCATTGGTCGATGTGGTCGTTTGGGCAAAGAAGCGAATCTTCCCGAAAAATCGGATGGATTGCAAAGAGATTTTGAAATTGATGGGACTGCCGGACTACAATGCGTGGGAAATTGTTAAGCGTACCAATGCCTGCCTGATGGAAGATCCCTATTGGCTGCGATTCAGCGAAGAGGAAACTTTCGAGGACACCACGCGCGGACGAGCCAGAAGGATCATGAATGAGAATCGGAAAAGCAGCTGATGCTAATTGATATCAACCTATATCAATTAGCAAGTACAACAAAGCCCACAGGTTGGATGGAATTCCAGCCTGTGGGCTTTGCTTTGCCATATTCGTGCAGTTTCTGCTCCGGTTCAGCGGCAGACCGGATCTGCGGCATCGTAAAGGGCTTGTGCCATGCGGCTGGCATCCTCCGGGGTCATCAGATCCTGCACCACATTGCGGACGGCAGTGCCCGCCGCAAATTCGTATTTCGGGATGGAGAACGGCATACAGAAAAGAGCAGCATATATCAACAGCCGCCCCTGCCAATATGCGAAAAATTTTTAATCGATTGCGCTTCCCGCGGTGGTTGGTTTTATGTCTGCGGTACGAATACCTTCTGCTAAAAAATATTACTGCAGCTATTGACAACCGCTCACCGGCTAATATATAATTAAATCGTATAAATTGAAAATTAACCATGCTGCCGGATTCGAGATTGATTTTATGAATCCTAAGGCAGTACCGCATAATTCCAGGCACAGCGCCTGACAAAACGTTGCTTCATCCGTCAGGCAAGAGTGGTGCGGTGTTTTATGAAAGAGCACGTAAATAAATTAAAATAGAAAAGAGGTAGCAACATGGAAAACTATGTCAGCATCAATTCGGATCGGTTGTGGGCGCGATTGAACGAGGTAGGGCATATTGGAAGTGATCCCAGAGGCGGAATCAGTCGTTTTGCTTGGGAACCCCCTTATAAGGAAGCCGTAATGCTCCTGATCCGGTGGATAAAGGAAGCGGGCCTGACGGCAAGGATCGATACCGTTGGAAATGTATTTGCCCGGCTGGAGGGCGATGATCCACATGCTCCGGCTGTGCTGAGCGGCTCTCATTTTGATACCGTACCTCAAGGAGGATGCTTTGATGGATTGGCTGGTGTAATGGGGGCATTGGAAGCGTTGGTTGCCATCAAAGAATCCGGACTTCCGCACAAAAAGCCTTTGGAAATGGTGGCCTTTATCAATGAAGAAGCCAGCCAATTTTTGGGCGGAACATTCGGAAGCAAGGCGATATGCGGGATGCTTCCGGACGACTACGCTTTTCATCTGCGCAATCGACAGACAGGTCAGCTTCTCAGCGATGCCATGAGAGAATTCGGGATGGGGTTGGATCCAGAAAGGTTAACAGAGAGTAAAATAGACCCCCACGCCTATTGTGGTTTTTTGGAAATGCATATAGAGCAGGGGCGGTATCTGTTGGACGCAGACAAACCCTTCTCCATTGTCAGCTGTGTTGCAGGCATTAAACAGTTTTATCTCCACTTTCATGGAACAGCAGCGCATGCCGGTGGAATGGCGATGTCGGATCGTCATGACGCTTTGGCCGCAGCGGCGGCAGTAATTTCCGCTGTGGAAAATCTGGCAAAGGAATGCAGCAAAGACACTAGAGGTACGGTTGGATATATTTCCGTGTTACCTTGTGAACACAATATTATCCCGGAGGACGTGACGATTTCCGTGGATTTCCGTGAAACGGAGGACATGAAGTGGGAAAAGCTCTATACGGATCTGATTGAGGTCACGAAGCAGGAATGCGCAAAACGGGGTCTATCTTGGACTGTGGAAACAACCTGCGACCTGAGACCGGCGCACTGCGCACCGGAACTGATCCATATTTTGGAAGAAGCAGCCGTCGGAACCGGATTTGAGAAAGACCGAATGATCAGCTTCCCCGCACATGACTCTATGAATATGTCGAGAATTATGCCGATGGGGATGCTGTTTTTGCGAAGCTCAAATGGCGGGCTCAGCCATTGCCCTGAGGAGTATACAACCCGTGATGATCTGGTCATTGGCACACAGATATTGACAAACGCTCTGTTTATCGCGGCCAACCGAGAGAACTGAAAACAGAAAGGGACAGAAACCATGACAGCAGACTATTTGTTTATCCATGCGATTCTGATCACTATGCGTGGAAACGGCGTAGGTATTTTAGAAGATGGCGCTGTGGCTGTAACCGGAAACCGGATCAGCGCTGTCGGTGCTACGAAAGAGGTTCTTCAGGATTGGTCGGCGCATCGGGTGATTGACGCATCCGGAAAAGTGGTGATGCCCGGCCTCATCGATGCGCATATCCATACGGGAGATGGCTTGGTTCGCGGTGTGTCTCAGGATCTGAACAACTGGATGCAGCATGGGCTTTGGCCGTTTGAACAGGAATTGCGGAAGGATGTTGATGCAGTATGCAAAGGTTCCTTGATGAATATTGTAGAGGCACTCAAGGCGGGCACTACGACCTTCTGCGATTTTGATACTCCTATGACGCAGATCGTCCAAAACCATGTCAAGGTTGGAACACGAGCCAGAGTTGCCGAGCTTATCAGTGAGCTGCCAGAGGAAAATAAGACGGCTGTGGGTGAGCTGTACACCTTTGACCCGGCTCAGGGCAACCGAAAATTTCTCAGAAATCTGGATCTGATCCAGAAATGGAACGACCGTGAAAACGGCCGGATCACCTGTATGCTGGGACCGCAAGGCCCCGATATGTGCAGCAAGGAACTGCTTTTGGAGATACAAGAGGCTGCATTCAGGCTGGATACCGGTATCCACATGCATGTTTCTCAGGGTGATAGAGAGATCAACCAAATGATGAAGCGTTACGGAAAGCGTTCAATCCCTTTCCTGGACGAAATCGGATATCTGAATCACAGATTAATGGCAGTCCATCTGACAGAGGCAACCAAAGAGGAAACTCAGCTGCTTGCATCCAAGGGAGCAGGAATGATTTTATGCAGTGGGAGCATTGCAATTATTGATGGCATTATTCCACCGGCTGCAGAATTTTTGGAGGTCAGTGACAGATTGGCACTTGGTTCTGATCAAGCCCCCGGAAACAATTGCAATAATATGTTCAATGAAATGAAGTTTACGGCCATACTGAATAAGTGTAAGTTCAAAGATCCCTCGGTGTTCCCGGCAGGGAAGGTTTTGAGAATGGCGACCATTGAAGCAGCAAAGGCGATTGGTCTTGGAAACGAAATCGGTTCCATTGATGTCGGAAAAAAAGCAGACCTTCTGATGATCGATATGACTCAGCCGTGTCTGTCACCCATCATTCTCCACCCGGTACGCAATGTAGTTCCCAATTTGGTTTATTCTGCCAAGGGAAGTGAAGTGGAGCTGGTAATGGTAGACGGTAATATCCTTATTGAGAACTTCCAAGTCCTTACCGTAGACGAAAAGCAGGTCGTTCGGGATGCACAGGCGGCAGTGGAACGAGTCTGCAAAGCAGCAGAACTCCCTTTTTCTAAAATCCCCGAATCCAGACTGCACCGCATGATGCAGAATGATGAACTGTGAGGTATCCAGGTATGAAATATGATCTTGTCATTTACAATGCAAAAATTGTGACAGAGGAAGAGGTCTTTCTGGGATATATCTGTGTTTCTGACGGAAAAATTGCAGCCATGGGCTCCGATGCTCCGGTTTATGAGGCGGCACAGTCGCTGGACGCCAAAGGGATGCTGCTGCTTCCGGGAGCAATCGATACTCATCCGCATTTTTTTGAGCCCGGAGCAGAGGCGCGGGAGGATCTGGAACACGGAACCCAGGCCGCTGCCTCAGGCGGGTTTACGACGATATTGGATATGCCTAACACCCCCGAACACCCTGTACTTGATTTGGAGGCATTTGCGCTAAAACAGGAAAGGGCTGAACGAAAGGCGTTGATCGATTATGCATTCTGGGGTGCCGCAACGCCGAAAAATATAGAGCAGTTTGTTCCGCTGCACAAGCAAGGATGTGTAGGTTTCAAGGCATTTACGGTTTACGCCGGTTCCAACTACCCCTTTTCTGATGAGTATAGCCAGCTGAAGGAGATGGAAAAAGTCGCATCCTTCCATGGTATTTTTGGGGCTCACGCTGAAGACCGGACACTGGTCAACGGTTTTTCAAATGAGCACAAGGAGGAGCCTTGGTCTCTGGCAGTTCACGATGCAAGCCGTCCCTGGATTGCGGAGCTGACCGCAATCAATACCTTACTGCTTTATGCAGAAAAGACAGGATGCAAGCTGCATATCTGCCACATGTCCATTCCGGAAGGTGCTGAGCGAATCGCCTCTGCGCGCCGAATGGGCGTAGATGTGACTGTGGAAACCTGTGCTCACTATCTAACTCTGAATTATCAGGATCAGGCTTATCTGGGAACATTCGCTATGATCAATCCGCCTCTGAGAAGTCGAGACAGGATGGAACGCCTGTGGAAATATGTACTGGACGGAACCATCGACTACCTCGGAACAGATCACGCACCCTACCTGCTATCGGACAAGCTCCCACCGGATGGAGATTTGCGGAAGGCTGCCTGCGGTGCGCCCGAAATTGATGTTGCCATTCCTTTGATTCTGGAGGAAGGTGTCCGCAACAGAAAGATGCCGCTGCAGCGCTTTGCTGCATTTACATCAACAAATGCAGCAAAAAGATTTGGGTTGTATCCTCGAAAAGGTATTCTGGCTGTGGGGGCCGATGCGGACTTTTATTTGGTTGATATGGACACGAATTGGACCTATTCCCGCAAGAACAGCTTTTCTGTCAGTAAGCTCGATAAATTCGCGCACGAGGGCAGGACTTTTCACTGCCGAATCGTCTCCACATGGGTTCGGGGCAATGCGGTTTATCGCGATGGTGTTATCAAGCAGAAGCCCGGCTATGGTCGGATGATACGTCCTGAATGGGATTCCCAAAAGGAAAAGGGATAAGCAACTGTCACACAATTCCCGTCTGACGCCTTAAGCGCCGCTCCGGCAGAGCCTGCGCAGTTTTGTCATAAGAAAAATGGGTGAACCACAGCCGTGAAGCCTGTGGTTCACCCATTTTGTTTGTATCTTTTCTTTTACGAGGAAACGCACTGGCCGGAAGTACCGGGCGCGGGGCCGGTAGATTCCCGAACAATCAGCTGCGGCTCGCTAGCAAGTTTGAGAACGTCCGAATCACCCGTTGCCTTCAGCACCATATCAACAGCCAGTTCACAAAGTGCCTCGGTACAATAAGATACTGTAGTGATTTTGGGACGAGTCATAGCAGTCAGGTAGATATTATCAAAGCCGCAGATCGAAACGTCCTGGGGGACACGCTTATCCTCACTGTTCAGGACGCAGGAAAGCGCGCCGAATGCTACAAGGTCGTTTACGCCGATAACAGCTGTAATATCCTTACGTTTCAGCAGCTGCTCCATTATGGAATATCCGGCTTCCGCTTCGGACTGCCCGGAATCGCCCAACGGAGCAGTAAAAACCTGAAGCGTTTCCGGCGGCAGACCCGCATCGCGAATGGCACTTCTGATACCCTCCAGACGTTTCGTACGGGTCAGGGAGACCGAAGAAACAGAGCTCATCAGGAAAGCGATACTCTTGTGTCCCAGATCCAAAAGATACTTTGCCACCAGATACCCACATCGAAACCCATTCAGGCTGATTGTGTTTAACGGAATATCGTCCGATTTCTCACTTAGTAGAACTACCGGGATGGTATGCGAAAGCTGGACAACACGTTTCATCCAATTGGGGGTAAACAGATAGATGACACCATCCATGTGCTTTTCCTCACACAAGTCCAGATAGGCCTTTTCACGTTCCGGATTGCGGTAAGTACAGCATAGGATCACGCTGTATCCAAGACGGGCAGTGTATTTTTCGATATACTGCATCAGCATGGGGTAATAAGGATTGTCCATCGTTGGAAGAAATACGCCCAACAGCTTGGATTGGCTGGTTTTAAGCCCTCTGGCAAAGGAATTTGGAATATACTGAAGTTGATTTGCTGCGTCCAGCACTTTTTTTCGGGTCTCTTCGGATAAAGACACATTGGGGGTATTGTTCATTACAAAGGAAACGGTTGTTTGGGATACGCCTGCAAGCTTGGCGACATCCTTGGATGTAGCTCTTTTCATAAAACACGGCTCTCCAACTGTTTATTAATAGATTACTTAACCAGTATACTCGATATTTCGCGATTTTGCAAGTGTAAATTCGGTAATATAATTTGTTTTCCAAGATATTGTCTGATCGGTGGAGCCGCTCCACCCCATGGGCGGCATCGCATATTTTTAGGTGACGATGCACTCTGGCCGCCAAACAAACTGCACACACCACACTGTGCTGTATTGCCGAGCATCCTTGCGGCTGAGTATTCGCTGTAGGATTAAATATCTTTCCCAAAAAAATTAATCCCCCAGAACATTTTACTATTGACAACGCAAAAAAAACACTATATAATTAAAGCACGATTAAGACGTATTACCCAAAATTTAATAACAAGGAGAAAAAGATTATGAACCTGAACAATTACGTAGCAGTAATCACTGGTGGTGCCAGCGGCATCGGCGAAGCAACGGTACGGCTCTTTATCGAGCGCGGCGCCAAAGTGGTCATTGTTGATCTCAACGAGGAACGGGGCAGCGCCTTAGAAGCTGAGCTTGGAGAACGCGCTTGGTTCTACAAAGCAGATGTCAGCGATTCCGCGCAGGTGCAGGCGATGTTTCAGGCAATAGAGGAAAAGTATGGCGTGGTCGATGTGCTGTACAACAATGCCGCCTACTCTCTGAGCAAAACGCTTTGGGATACCACTGAAGAAGACTGGGATCGCGTAATGAGAGTCAACCTGAAGGGGTATTTCCTGTGTGCAAAATATGCCCTGCCTCTTATGAAAAAGAGCAGCCACGGCTCCATTATCTGCACCGGCAGTGAACTGGGCGTGGTTGGCTGCGTGGAGAGCCTCGCATACAATACCTCCAAGGGTGGGATCATTCAATTTGCAAAGAGCCTGGCTTTGGAGCTGGCTCCCTTCGGTATCCGCGTCAACGTGGTCTGCCCCTCCGGCACGGAAACACCCGCATTTATCAAGGATATGTCCCGAACCGGCAATTATGAGGCGGAGGTTGCTCGTCTGATTTCCAGCTATCCCCTGAAACGCCTCGGTCAGCCCATCGATATGGCTTACGCTGTGGCATTCTTTGCAAGCGAGGAATCTTCTTTTATTACCGGAACCCATCTGATGGTCGATGGCGGCTACACCGCTCAATAAAAATGTAACGGCTACAAAAGCAGAGTAAATGAAAGGAGAAACCCTATGGAAACAAGAAATGAAACGATTCACGAACAGGGAAAGCTGAAGCGGAAGCTGGGGCTTGGCGCCGCCTTGGCAGTGGCTGTCGGCACAACGGTTGGTTCCGGTATTTTCTCGTCGCTGGCGGAAGTGGCTGGTGCATCCGGTTCTGCGTTGATGATGATTGTCAGCTTTGTTATCGGTGGTCTGATCATGATCCCCCAGAATCTTCTCTATGCGGAGCTTGCATCAGCATATCCGGAAGATGGCGGTCAATATACATGGCTGAAAGAAGCAGGCTGGCGTCCTGTGGCCTTCCTGAACGGCTGGCTGGCCTTCTGGGCAACCGATCCTTCAACCTGCTCTGTCATGTCCTTGGCAATCGCCAGCTATCTTGCTTTCTTCATTCCTGCACTGACAGGAATCGGCATTAAAGTCGTAGCAATCCTGCTGATTATTGGTTTCACCACGCTGCATTATCGCTCCGTAGAAGCCGGCGCACGGTTTCAGGCTTTTATTACCAGTCTGAAGCTGCTGCCCTTCTTCCTGCTGGTTGGCGTTGGCCTGTTCTACATGAACACTGAGTTGATTTCTGTGCCCGCTGCTGCAGGCGCTCCTGTAGGAATTGCCGCCTTGCTCGCCGGCGTATCTGCAACCACATGGTCTTACGATGGCGCAATAGGCGCTTGCTATATGGCAGGCGAAGTAAAAGATCCCGACAAGACCATGCCAAAGGTAATGATCTACTGCATTGCAATTGTCATTCTTCTGTACGCCGGTCTTTCTACCATTGCAGCAGGCCTGATCCCTCTGGGAGAGCTTGCGGCCTCCGATGCTCCTATTGCGCTTGCATTCTCAAAAATCCCTGTAATCGGTTCCACTGCAGGCATCATCACCGCGCTGATGGCAATCGTTGTAATTATGGGATCGGTTTCCGGTGCAACGATGTACCAGCCTCGTCTGGAGTACGCAATGGCAAAGGACGGATTATGGTACAGCCGTTTTGCGGAAGTACATCCCAAATACAATACGCCTTCCTTTGCACTGATGGCTCAGGCTATTTACGCAATCATTCTGGTTTGCGTTTCCGGCATCAACGATCTTCTGGGCTATTTCACATTTATTTGTCTGGTGAAAAACATGCTGGTGTTCTGCACCATGTTTGTTCACCGCAAAAAGGCTGACTATAACCCCGGCTGGAAATGCCCGGCGTGGAAAATTATGACGGTTATTGCAATTTTTGCAAACGGCATCCTTCTGGTTTCCACGTTCATGTGGGCACGTAATGCAGCCTTGATTGCCAGTGGCGTTGCACTTGTTACCGGTCTGCCTGCCTACTATTTCTTCGATAAGAAAAACAGAACCGCAGCTGACGGAAACTAATTTACAAAAGATCTTAAAGGCTGCTGCACGCTTGTACAGCAGCCTTTTCTCAAAGAACAGGAGATAATCTTATGGAAATGAAAAAAATCTCAACGTCCAAAGCTGCACAGCCCGGCGGCTGGTATTCCCAAGCATTTCGAATCGGAGATCTCATTTATACAGCAGGTATAACAGGTGTGGATCCGGAAACAGGGAAACTGGCAGCTCCCGATGATATTGTTTCTCAGACACATCAGATTATGAAGAACATGAAAGCAATTCTGGAGGAAGCCGGATCTGATATGGATCATGTTTTTAAGACCTTAGTCTTTGTGGCAGATATTGATCAGTTCGCTTTGTTTAATGAAACCTACCGGCAGTATTTTCCGGAGGATCCGCCGGCAAGAAGCACGATGCAGGTGGGCAAATTCAATGGGGGAATGACGATCGAGATTGAGGCCATTGCTGTTGTAAAATAAATGATCTGTCCCCAGTTTTCCGGACACCGGTTCAAAATTGAATCATTAACTTTTCATCATGGATGCTTCCCTGAATTTTACGGGAGGCATCCATTTTGTTTTCGCTTGGATTCTGCATTAGAATAGTCGATATCATCAGCAATCACTTCGGAGAACACTTCAAAGGAAGGATAATCTTTCTCAAAATCACAGAATATTTTGTTTTTTCAATCTATCAAAGAAGGTCTCCATCATACAGTTGCCGCAGCAGCCACCTTATCCTGCGGCGCTGTTCACGCCGCTTCCTCGCTATATTGCCGAAAGCAAGGGGGCTTATTCCAAAGCCTGCGAACGTGTTGAGAAAAATGCTTTAATCTCAGGCTATACGGATGTAACGCCTTTTTGTCCTGCTTCTGCAACGCTGCGTATGCCACCATTCGAACATTTGCAATGAAATTCCATGAAATGGGACTGTTGGCTGCACGAAATGCTGGAAATCGGGTATTCTACAAGGTCCATTGATTATCATAAACGAACGGGACTGCTCCACAAGATTTTGTGTGAGGCAGTCTTGTTTGCTTAGATCCACACTCAAAAAACTGGGAGGCGATATTCGTATTGTAATGGAACATACCAGTACGTACTGGAGACCAATCGCACTGACATTGAAGGAAGCCGGCTTTTTTGTTTCCGTTGTCAATGCGATGCTAATTCACGATTTCAGTGATAATACGATCCGAAAGCTAAAAACGGACCGAGCGGATGCTCTTAAAATTGCAAACTATGCGCTCACCTTTTGGGATACACTACCCCCGTTCAACAATGAAGAAGAAACCAGACTGCTTCTTAAAATGCAATCCAGAGCAAACGAGCGAATCACTGCGACTGCAACAGCGTTGCGGAACGGGCTGATCGCACTGGCTGACCAAATATTTCCTGGGGTAAATATTGCATTTGATCCGAACACAAAAAATGCGAATGGACATGAAAAGTGGGTGGACTTCTTTCTGCGTTATTGGCACAAGGATTGTGTCTGTCAATATTCCATGGAGGCTTTCACGGAATCTTATCGGGGATGGTGCAAACGAAAAAACTACAAGTTCCGTACAGATACCGCTCACCAAATCTATCTGCTTGCACAGGAGGGCGTGGCTACTCTTCCGAAATGCGAAAGTACGAAGATGCTGATCACGCAGGCTTGTAAAAGCCTGAATGCCGTTTGCGAGGCCAAGCAAAGCACCCAGCTTGAAATGCAGCGGTTGGCTGCAATGCTCCCCGAATACGAGGTTGTAATGCAGATGGAAGGAGCCGGACCCATTACCGGGCCTGCTCTTATGGCCGAAATTGGTGATGTTCGACGGTTCAAAAACAAGAAAGCGTTGGTAGCCTTTGCTGGTATTGATGCACCACCGTTCCAGTCTGGTGCATTTGAATCCAAGTCACGCCATGTTTCCAAACGAGGTTCACCGCATCTGAGGCGAACTATTTTTATTGTATCGAATATTATTTTAACACGCTCAAACCCGGAAAATGCTGTTTACTGCTTTATGGACAAAAAGCGTTCCGAAGGAAAGCACTATTACGTTTATACCGTCGCAGGAAGTGCCAAGTTCCTGCGAGTCTATTACGCTCGTGTTACTGAATTTCTGCGTTCCCAGCCATCTCCTGGTGCCTGTTGATGGTTTCTGATGAACCATTACGATGATTTTCAGCCGACAAGCTGTGCTGTCGGCTTATTAAAGTTGCCGGATGCTCAACTGCACCCGGCAATAAATTTTTGATGTTTTTTTGTTCAGGCTATTGACACTCGTTAGCAGGTTTGCCACTGCTATGAACGCCTTTTGAATTGCAAAATGATTTTTCAGTTGCTATACTGGGCTTATCAAAGTTTTTTCGGGAGGACGCCGCAGTGACCGCACAGACAATGCAAATCGGAAACAGACCTTGCCGCATTTACGGCGAAGCCCATGCAGAATACCTGCTGCTCCAAATGACAGGCGAACATGAGTTGCAGAGCATAGACCATGAAGTGGCTGCTATTGCACAAAGCAGCCGGAATTTTCTGTTTGCGGCCATTCCAGTGGAAAACTGGAATGACGAGCTTTCTCCGTGGGATGCCCCTGCTGTGTGGGGAAAGCAAGGCTTTGGAGGTAAGGCTGCGGACACCCTGTGCTTTCTGACGGAACAGGTCATTCCCACGCTGAAGCAGCAGTTTCATCTCCCGGAGAACGTCAAAATCATTCTGGGTGGCTACTCGCTGGCCGGGCTGTTTGCGCTGTGGGCATCCACCCAGACTGATCTGTTCTATGGTGTCGCCGCCGCCTCGCCCTCTGTGTGGTTTCCGGAATGGATGGAGTTTGAACAGCAGCACCCCATGCAGGCACAGCGCATTTATCTGAGCCTTGGCGACAAGGAGGAACACACGAAAAACACCGTCATGGCTGCGGTAGGAGATAACATCCGTACCCTGCACAGTCGGCTTGCAGAGCGTAGCACAGACTGCACCCTTGAATGGAACAGCGGCGGGCACTTTAAGGACGCTGATTTGCGTACCGCGAAAGCCTTTCGGTGGACGATGGAGGAAAGTCGATGAATATTTTGATCGATGCCGACGGCTGTCCGGTTGTCGATCTGACGTTGCAGATTGCAAAGCAGTTCGGCGTTCCAATGGGCTTTTATATCGGAAAGAACGGCTGCTCCAAGCGGCACCCGGACAATCCTGCCGCAGAGATCATCCGCTTCAATTTTACAGAACCGGAAAAAACAGGGCTGTACACCCTATGGGAAAAGCTCACGGTTGGATATGATGATCTGCTGACCACCCCGGTAGTTTCGGAACTGACAGGCTACTCTGCACAAAGCATCCAGCGATGGTGCAATCAGAAGATCCTTGTGGGCTTCAAAATTCGTGGCACATTGACGATTCCGCGCCTTGCGGTCGTTGAGTTTATGTCCGGCGACCGTGCAACGGCTATCGTCCGAAAATCCTCAAAGCACCTCGATCTGCTCCGCACCTATGCACAGGACTGCCATAAAGGCGCAATGACAATTACATATTAAACGAACAGGACTGCTCCACAGTGCAATGTGTGTGAAGCAGTCCTGTTTGCTTAGTAGGGATTTATATGTCTTTCTTGTCGAGCTGGATGTGGGACATCTCCGAAAGAACAGCTTTTTTTTCGTGTTCCTGCAAGTACACCGGATTTAGTTTTGACTTCGTATATTTCAGATAGCTGTCAACAGTCTTTTGCATCAGCACAGCTGTAAAGTACCGCTCCCAACTGAAATATTGCTGGCTTTCCACATGATTTTCCGGCGATTTCAGAATTTCATCGACCTCCGCGTCTTCGAGCAATCCAGAACGAAGAATCAACCATTCAAACGATTCTGGCAGGTAAATATGAGAATCCGGCTGGAGGGCAAGCAGTTGCATAATGCGCTCCATCTGCGAACCAAACGCCGCACCGTCTGCAACCACCAGAATATTCTCCCCTGCACGGTCAGACAGCATTTTGAAAATGTTGGACTTTCCACCAGCAGATTCGCAGATAATTCCGTTTTCGGCGCAAACAGCCTGAAAAAACTGGAATCCCGAATTGGAATCCTCTGTAATGATTGCCGTTGGTTTTAGTTTCTCCAGTCCCATCGGCTTTCCGTAAATTCGGAAAAACTCATTGTAGGT
>ULWS01039584.1_pt1 | contig 15241 bp, 25 predicted proteins | sample 1960591 | NCBI WGS metagenome assembly ULWS01 (sample SAMEA4835818, study PRJEB28245) | human gut metagenome | biome: gut microbiome; material: fecal sample | place: Denmark | collected 2008
GAAGCAGAAATTGGAGTGATCGGATGTGTATTGATTGACAATGATTCCATGTACAAGGTTTATAACAAATTGAAGCCGGAAATGTTCAGCTCTGAATTTTGCCAAGATGCTTTTGCTGAAATGCTTGCCATGTATGATCGTGGAGAAAACATTAATGTCGTTTCACTGTCTCAGTCACTTGAAAACCACAAATGGGAGCCGGAAATAATTGCAAGCGAATTGAAAGAATGCATATCTGTTACCCCAGTCTCAACGGCAATAAAAAGTTATGCGGATGCAGTCATTAAGGATTGGCGGGCAAGGGAAACAAAAAGCCTTTTCCAGAGAGTGAGTCTTAGACCGTGTGATATTGACAATTCTATAGCTGAAGTTCTCACGAAACTCGAAGAAATCCAAGAAAACAAAACCGTTCACTCAAAAACTATGAAGCAGATTGTTGCAGAAAATAAAGGGAATTATTTCAATGAGCATGTAGGCGAGGGATTGATAAAAACTGGATTTTATCGAACGGATGATTGCCTTGGCGGCTTGGAAGGCGGAGACGTTACTGTAATTGGCGCAAGACCGGGAGTTGGAAAATCTGCAATCGTTACGCAAATGATCGGGCAGATGGCAGAAAAGTGTTATAACATTGGCTACTATAACCTTGAAATGAACGAATCACAGGTGTATGAACGTTTCGTTTCTCGAATGTCTGAAATCGGTCTGACAAGGGTTCGCCGGGCAAAAACATTCCTTGGTGGAGAGCAAGAAGCTTTTGAGAAAGCGAATGACAAACTTTCTGGGTACAATATCACGATTTCTACCGGAGCAAAATCCGTAAGTGAAATCCGGGCAGAATGCAGGCACCAAAGATATGATGTGATCGTGATTGACTACTTGCAGTTAATCAAGGCTGATCGAAGATTCGGTAACCGTGCATCCGAGGTCGGAGATATTTCAAAAGCTATCAAAGCCTTGGCTATGGAACTGCATGTGCCAATTATCGTGCTGTCTCAGCTTAATCGAATATCAGAGATGAGAGAAACAAAAGAGCCAACTATGGCAGAATTGAGAGAATCCGGAGACGTTGAGCAGGATGCATCAAACATTATCTTGTTATGGAATCTTGATGAAGATGGTCAATATAAGGGATGGAAAATTGAAAAGCAAAGGCAGGGAACACATTTAAAAGAAGTTCTCCAATTTGACGGCGATCACATGAGATTCATTGAGCGAACCGAAACCATTGAACAGATTCAAGCACGGATGCGACAGAAAGACGGTTTCCGAGAAGTATGTGGCAGCACACCATTTGATTAAAAGGTGAATGATTATGGCAAGTAAGAAATTTGAAAAAGGTTCCGAAGAATGGCAGTTTTTTAATGACTATTATAAATTCCGGCAGCAGTTTTATGAAGCTGATAACGAAGATGAGTGGTTCCAAGGAATGATGGAAGCAGGGGAAATGCTAATTAAAAAATATGCACGGACAAATATATCAAAATATGTTCAAAGTCTTGTATTTAGCCATTTTGAGGATGTAGAGAGGAGATGGAAGAGCAAATGAGTAATGCACTGGCAAGAAAGAAAAAGCGGATGCAGCCACTTGGATATTCCAAGAGTGAACTGATCGGAATACAGAGACACGCCAAGGCACAAAGCAATGCGGATTATCTGATAGAGGAATCCTATTATAACGTCCGTATGATGGCATATCAGGCACTGCATGATAAGTTCGGATTCGGACACAAAAGAATCATAAAGGTTGAGCAGACCATTGATGCATATGTGGAGAATGCAAAGGATGGAACGACAGGCGAGGAACTTTGTTTTTATCTGAAAGATAAATGCAAGATTGACGTGAGAGAGGAAACTAATAAGATTCCGTATCGTGAGAGCTTTTATCTGGTAGAGAGAAAGATTGCACCGAACTGCATGATACAGGCAAATAAGTTTTTACTGGCACAGGTATTTAATTATTTTGCTATGTTGTGTGTCTGCCTTAAAACGCAGTTTAAATTTTTGGGAAATCAGATCAGACAGGTTTATGAGAGAATCAGATATTTGATTAACTGCCTTGCTACCGGATATGAAACTATGACGGGGATCGCAAGCGTATTGGAATGGGAATGTAAGTACATTGACAAGCGTTTTATCGGAAAGACGTATGAAATATAGGAGGAATGGTTGATGGACAAGTTAGTTGTGGAACTGCAGGATGGATATTTTGTGGAGATTGATTCTCTGAATCACACCCTGAGACAGAGATATGCCGGACAGGATAAGGACGGCAATGAAAAAGAAAGCGTTCGAACAATCTGATATTTTGGAGACATGAAACAGTGCATTAAGGCTTTGTTAGAGCGTTATCCGAGGGAGTTATCTGAAAAAGCACAGATTTCCTTTGATGAATATTTAGAACTGTTGGATAAGGCTTATACGAGGTCAGAACAGCTTGTGAACAGAATCGGAAAGAGACAGGGGGAGATATAAATGTGGAAAGAAGGTAAGAAACGCCGCGCAATTATCGGAAAAATGAATAATAACTTGTCAATGCCGACAAAGCACCCGGACCAGGATGCGTTGAAAAGATTCAGAGAAGTGCCGTATCAGTTGCGGTACGGGAAGGAGAAAAAGGATGCTAAATAAAGAGAAATACATGAATGAATTATTGGAGTTTGCATGTACAGACAATAAGCTTGCTATTACGAAAGATGGAAAGCTTCGGGAATGTCGTGGTGTAAGATGCAACGAGTGCGCGTTTGAAAACGATGGTATGGCTAGTTGCGGCGATTCACGCAGAAAGTGGATGGAACAGGAGTACAAAGAACCACAGGTTGATTGGAGTAGAGTTCCAGTTGATACACCGATTCTTGTGAGAGATAGTGAATCTAGTGAATGGAAACGGAGATATTTTGCAAAATACAAAAATAACATGGTGTATGCATGGGAAGCGGGAGCAACATCATGGAGTGCTGGTAGCCCTGCACATATGACCGATTGGAAATATGCCAAACTTGCAGAAAGTGAGGATCAGAATGGAAATGAGTGGAATTAAAAACCGGATAACTGAATCATTAACAGAAGCCTGTGGATATTCTCCACTAACAAAAGTGGTTTCGGAGGAAGAAATAAACAGGATTTTGGAGCAGGAAAGCGGATGGATTCCAGTAAGTGAGAGACTGCCGGAAGAATCTCTTAATAGTGTAATTGGATGGGATACATATCGAAACCGTTGTTGCTTTGTACAATATTTGGGAGGACGGTTTGTCCTCGGTGATGATATTGATAGTGTAAATGTCACAGCCTGGATGCCGCTGCCGGAGCCGTACATGGAAAGCGAGGGATAATGATGGCAAAAAGAAATGTATTACATATCAGTAAGCTGGAAGATTTGAAAAAATGGTTGGTCGGGGATGGATGGGAACTGCTTTCGCTGTCAAACAATCCATACGAGGTATTAAGAGCCAGTAAAGCCGGAAAGCAAAATCCACTGATTATCTATTTGGGAAAAAGCAGTGAGCATCTATCTTTTGCAGAAAGAGATATGCCCGTGATCGGAGCATTTCTTAGAGATAAGAAAAAACCGCAGACCAATGCAGACCGGATCCGGAGCATGACGGATGAGGAGTTGGCAGATTTTATTATCAATTTTGACAACCGTTTTGGTAAGGAATATGAGGGAGAACAGAGTTGTCTGTCATGGTTACAGAAAGAAAGCGAGGAATGAAGATGCAGGATAGATATTTATTCAAGGCAAAACGCAAGGATAATGGGGAATGGGTGGAAGGTTTTTATTTTTGTATGACGCATACTGATGGTAGGCACACACACCATTTCATTATTCCATTAGGAGCAGATTTGAGCCTAGGGACACCTGTTGAAAAAATACAGGTTGAGGTCGATCAATCTACCATCTGCCAGTGTACCGGACTTAAGGATAAGAACGGCAAGCTGATCTGGGAGAATGACGTTTGTGATAGAAAAGAAGAATATCCGGAAATTGTAAAATATAATAAGGGCGATTGGACGCTTGATTATAGTTACTCAAAAGATAGAGAAAGCGGATATTGCTACTGTAATTTAGGATTTTACGTACTCGAACGAAAGTGTGTAGAAGTTATCGGCAACGTTTTTGATAATCCGGAACTGTTGGAGGTGTAGGATGCCGAGAACCATAGTGTATAAAGCGGGAGGATTTACAAATTGTGGAATCGGTTACACAAAATTCAGTCAGGAGGAATTGGCAGAAATGAAAGATAGAGTCATGACGGAGAATGAAGCAATTGAAGAATTAAAATATGATTGTAACGAACTTGGAAAAGCGATTCCGTGTGATACATCATGGGGGAAATCTTTTGAAAATGCTTATGCAATGGCAATAAACGCACTGAAAGAGATTCAACAGTACCGCGCAATCGGCACACCGGAAGAATGTCGGGTGGCGGTGGAGAAGCAGACAGCAAGGAAAGGAATAAGAGAAAAGATAAAGAAAGGATACAATAGAGGAATGCATCACTATTATTGTCCTGTTTGTTACGAGAAGGGAGATTTAAGAAACAAGTATAATGTTGGGTTATATTGCAGTGGCTGTGGTCAGAAATTAGATTGGGGGGATGAAGAATGAACGAAAAATTGAAGCCATGTCCGTTCTGCGGTGGAAACGCAATGTTCTTAACCATTACAAATAAGTCATCACAATCATCTGTTGGGGTAATGTTCAAAATCAAATGTATGAAATGCAGAATAGAATTTCCAAAAAGCTATGAATGTGAGATGTACATGGATCAGGACGGAGGCATCAGAACAGGGAAAGACGAGCGAACGAAAGCAACTACAGATTGGAACAGGAGGGCGAACGATGAGACTGATTGATGCTGATGCACTAAAGAAAGATTTAAAATCGGTTACTTTAAGCAATGGAACTTTAGTAAATACAAATGCAGTATTGTATTTACTAGAAGAATATCCGACCGCCTATGACCCGGACAAGATTGTGGAGCAGTTGGAAAATGAGAGAAAGTTTTGGGAGAATGCATATAACAGGAATTTGGGAAAAGAGAAAGCAAGAAGTTATGAGCACGCAATCGAGATTGTGAAAGGCGGTGGAGTAAAGTGACAAGAGAAGATAAAGAAGCAATTTTAAATAGTTTTGACGAAACAATGATACAACCGGATGAAGCAATGAACCTCACAGAAATGAGAGCATATGTAAAAGGTTTTGAAGATGCTAGAAATGCAATGTTTGATGCGACTGACAAGTTTTATCGAAGTAATAAGACGGATTAGAACCGTAGAGAAGAGGTGCACTGATATGTCAAAAGCAGTATTAGTTATGGATATGCCGGAACAGGTGTGCCAGAAATGCACATTGTGCTATGAGACAGAGAATGATGACGAATATCTGTGCTGTGCGACAGGAAAACTTGTACCAGACGGAAAAAAGCCGGATTGGTGTCCACTCCGGGAACTGCCGGAGAGAGAAGAGGAACTTCCGGTTGAAAAATACGAGTTTGGTGGACTGGGAAAAGCGTTTACATCTGGTTGGAACGCTTGCTTGGATAAGATTTGGAAAACTGATGGATTGAGAAAGGAGTAATGACAGAAGCCTTGGTAGACCAAGGTTGACCGCCTAAAGGTGAAGAAAGGCGAGAACAAAAGGAGTTTAATTTGCGGTGCTTAAAGCACTATTGGGAGCCGTAATTCCTTATCCACGGACACAGAGCAATCTGTTAAGTGGTTGTCATGAAAAAATTAAAAGTATGTTTGGTAAGTGCAGGTATCAGTAGTTTTATGGCTGGATATTTAGCCGGTGATGTAGACGAATGGATTTACATAGATATAGCTGACCAACATCCGGATAGTATCAGATTCATTAAAGATTGCGAGAAAGCAATCGGGAAAGAAATTCAGATATTGAAATCAAGCGAGTACAGATGTGTAGAAGATTGCGTAAGAGCCTTTAGTGGATTCAGAAATCCGGCGAATGGATTCGCACCTTGCACGAACTGGCTCAAAAAGAGAGTGAGAAAAGAGTGGGAGGAACGACATAAGGATTGTGAATTGACTTACGTTTGGGGATTTGACCTTAAGGAAAAGAACCGGGCAGAGAGGACGATAGAAGCAAATCCGCAAGCTACACACGAATTTCCACTGATTGACAGAAACCTATCAAAAGAAGAAGTACATGGATTGTTTGAACGGACTTTTGATTTTGCCCGACCTTTGATGTATGACCTTGGATATCCGAACAATAACTGCATCGGATGCGTCAAGGGCGGTATGGGATATCGGAATCGGATTCGAAAAGATTTCCCGGAAGTATTCGAAAGTCGGGCGAAGTTAGAAAGAGAAGTTGGTTATTCAATCCTTAAGGACGGAAAAGGGAATCCGGTATATCTGGATGAACTGGAACCGGACAGAGGTAACATGAATACAGAGATTTTTCCCGATTGTGGGATTATGTGCTATTTGGCACAACAGTAAGGGAGTGATGGATATTAAACAGATTGCCGGACAGATTAATTTGTTTGAAGAAAAACCTGTGAATGAAATAAATGAATGTCTCGGTGAGCCTTGTGCGCATTGTGATGTTGAATGGTGTTCGATTGCGTGCTTTAAACGAAGAGGTTACCAATGGGATTTATTGCACAGATTTGTAAAGGGAAGTGATAACAAGCCCCTTAGAAGAAACATAGAAAAGAGAATTTGTAAAGAAACAAGATTTGATTGGAGGTAGCAATACATGTTTTGGCGCAGCATTAGATGGAGCCTGCGGGTTAAATTATTGTGATGGATTTGGTAGCACTGAAAAATGCAAGGAATTACTAATGTATGTAATCACAGACGAAGAACTTGTGAAGTGGTCAAAAACTCATGGAAAAGAACTTATGATTGCACAAGAAATAATCAATCGTGAATTGTACTAAATACCTTTAAACTTTAAAACCAGATAACAAAACCAAGCGATCATCATACCACCTCCCGTAATAGTATATGCTGCGGAGGTGGGAGATGATATGGAAAGAGAGGGGCACAGATGGATTGGAATTATGACATGGACAGTTGTCCGTTAGATACAAAGGTTTTCTTATTGTCAGCAAACGACAACCTACTTTTGCCACAGCGTGAATTTGTTGGCACTCTTATGCGCAAAGGACATTCTGTTACAAGAGGTAAGTGCTTTAGTGGAGATCCAGAGTATTTTTATAGAAGTAAAATTGTTGCGTGGAAGAAATATAATGCAGAAAGAGAGGAATAATTGCATGAAGTATACGGTAGAACTGACAGAAAACGGAATTAATGAAACATTGGAATTGAATGGAATAACTTACAGAAAAGAATGGACAAGGTTGGAAAATGGTTTACTTCAGTGCTCACAGAAAGATTTCTCGGAGCAGATGAGAGAGAATGGACATGATGGAGACCTTATAGAGAGAGTAGCAGAAGTATTTGACAGCTTTTTGGCAGGAGACGTAGATGATATCAGGGATTGTTATGATTAAGGAGAACGTGTAATTATGCTCAATAGCAAGGTATATACAAAAAAGTGCGTGATCTGCGGAAAAGAATACAAATCAATATCAGTCAGAGCACTTACCTGTGGGAAGCAGTGCCGGAATGAGTACCACAGAAGAAAATATAGAGAAAAGAGAAGTATTAAAACGTGCAATAACAATAGCATCAGTGAAGTTTTGGAAAAGGCACGTGAAGCCGGAATGAGTTATTGGAAATATGTAGCAATGGAAGATAAAAAAAGAAATCTTGATGGAGGTAGATTATGAAAATATCAATCACGTGTGACGGAGAGGAATTATTAGAAAGAGATTATGGAAGCTCTTGTGATTTGAGAGATTGTGTGCCTGTTGTTGGCGATGTTATAAATATTGGTCAATATAACGATGAAATAAAGAAGTGTGGTGGTAAGTTTAGTTCGGTTAGTAAAAACTATGTGGTAACAAAAAGATTATTTGATGTAGTAAAGGGATATAACGGCTCAACTAAAACAATATTGCACCTGTATGTGGAAAAAGTTGAAGGGAGTGCAAAATGAAAAAGAAATTTATAACAGCCATCATAACCGCAACACTCCTGATTGCCGGATGCAGTGATACAGCAAATGTCAGTGCGGGACAGGAAAACACAATGGTACTGGTGGGAAGTGGACAAGAATATCTTATTTATGCAGATAGTGACACAGGAGTGATGTATTTATATATCACAATAAGTACGGGCGGCGGTCTTACCGTTATGCTCAATGCTGATGGTACACCGAAGATCTGGCAGGGAGAAGAATAAAATATTGGAGGATAGTGGCTTATGAAGTTTTCAAAACTGACTAAGCCAGAGCTTGAAACAATTATTGAAAACGCCAATTTCACGGAGCAGGAAGAAGAAATATTTTATCTTCTTGCCCGTGGACTTATTTCAAAAGAAATAGCCATGAGACTATGCGTATCAACAAGAACAGTGGAAAGAAGAATTTTTGATATTAAACAGAAAGTAAAAAAGTTAGAAGGTGAGTTAAACGGGAAATCTTTCAAATAGTGAGTTGTTGAATATTGCCATCGAAAATGGTATTATCAACATAGACACCATTCAGAAAAAAATTGAAATGAACGAAAGGAAAAAATTTATTGAAAAACACACTTACAGCATTTGGCAAGGAAAAGATGGAAAGTTTTACACATATTTGCCAGATGAAGATAATAAGAGAGGAAAGAGACTTGTAAAGAGAACATCTGAAAAAGCAATTGAAGATGAAATAGTAAAGTTCTATAAAGCTAAGGAGGATGAACCTACAGTTATTCAGGTATATTCTAATTGGATTTCTGAAAAACTTGAATATGGTGAAATAACAAGACAGACAAAGGACAAGTACGAGACAAATTTTAAAAGATTTTTTGAAAATAAGTATTTGCCGATTGCAAATAGAAAAATCCGGTACATTGATGAAGAAATATTGGAATCATTCATAAAAACAGCTATTTCAAAACTGGAACTTACGCAAAAAGCTTATTCTGATATGCGGATATTGATTAACGGAATTTTCAAATATGCAAAGAAAAAACATTATACCAGCCTGAGCATAACCAGTTTTATGGGTGATTTGGAAATTTCGGAAAAGTCATTTAAAAAGAACCATAAGTCAGACTGCGAATTGGTATTTTCTAAGGATGAGGAACTTTTAATTGAACGATTTGTAATGGAAGATGAGCCTACATTGATAGAACTTGGCATTATTTTGGCATTTAAAACAGGATTGAGAGTTGGGGAAATATCTACCCTCTCATGGTCTGATGTCGGAGAAAATAAGATACATATATCAAAGACAGAAATAAGATATAGAGATGATAATGGCAAATATGTATTTGATGTTCAAAATTTTCCTAAAAGTGATGCCGGGTTTAGAGATGTTATAATTACCGCAGATACCAAAGAACTTATGAGAAAAATAAAAATGCTCAATCCATTTGGGCAATATATTTTTATGAAAAACGGTAAACGAATAAAAGGTCAGGCATTTACAAGGCGGCTATATGTGATATGTGATAGAATAGGAATTGGTGAACGTTCAATTCACAAGGCAAGAAAGACATATGCAACAAAGTTGATAGATGGAAATGTTCCAGAATCGGTAATAAAAACACAAATGGGGCATACAGATATCAGAACAACTCTCGATCATTACTATTTTAATAACAAGACAGAGAGTGAAATGCAGGAATATATTGCAAAAGCATTATCAATGTAAAAGGTAACACGAGGTAACACCTTTGGAGATAAAGAAATTCAGTATTTATGCGGGTTTGAGAGAATTGATACCGAGTTCGAATCTCCCTTCCGCTACTTCAAGACCTCAGAGATTCTGAGGTCTTTTGTTGTATACCGGCAAAATTTTTTATATAATAAGTTTATGATACGAATCCTATACAGGCAGAATTCAATTTTACTTTTAAAGATGCAGGAGAGGAGAACTATGAAACAAAAATATAAGAAGCTGGCATTTTTCATATTATTACTAAGTATGCTTACCGGCTGTATGTTATTGAGTGGCTGTACGGAAAATACAGAAAATGGATCACAGAGCAGCTATATTGTAGATTCGGATGAGCTGCAGGATACAGAAAATCAGATGGAATTCGTACCGGGTTCTATGAAAGGTTCAAAACAGGAGGAAACGTCGGAAAACGAAGAACAGGGTCAGACAGAGCAAAGTCGTCAGACTGTCGCGGAAGAAAATGATGCGGAGCAGGCAAAGACGGCAGGTAATCTGGAAGTACATTTTATAGATGTGGGACAGGGGGATGCGACTCTGATCAAATGTGATGGTCATTCTATGCTGATCGATGCGGGAAATAATGATAAAGGTACACTTGTACAGAATTATCTGCAGCATCAGGGAGTGGAGACTCTTGACTATGTGATCGGCACGCACCCGGATGCAGACCACATCGGAGGAATGGATGTCGTTCTTTATAAATTTGACTGTAAGACGATCATCATGCCGGATGTTGCAAATAACACGCGCACTTATGATGATGTTGTGCAGACGATGAAAAATAAGGGATATAAGACCACTTATCCGGTTGTCGGGGAGACATACACGATCGGTGGAGCAGCATTTACGATCATTGCCCCAAACAAAGAGTATGGAAATGATATGAATTCCTGGTCGGTCGGCGTCCTCTTACAGAATGGAAACCACCGGTTTTTGTTTACCGGGGATGCAGAAGAGGGAGCAGAACAGGATATCCTGCAGAATGGCATCGATATCTCGGCGGATGTCTATAAGGTTGCACACCATGGAAGCAATACGGCAACATCCCAGGCATTTCTTGATGCAGTACATCCGACGTATGCGGTAATCAGTGCTGGGGAAGGCAATTCTTATGGACATCCGCATGCGGAAGTATTAAACAGACTCCGTGCAGCCGGAGTATCTGTTTTCCGCACGGATGAGCAGGGAACGATCGTTGCCGCGTCAGACGGGACAACGCTGACCTGGAATATGTCTCCGTCGGAGAGCTGGCAGGCAGGGGAAGCGGAAAAGAGCCAGAACACAGAAAAAAGTGAAAAAGCAGCTGACAACCAGAATAATGCAGAAACAGATGCAGCCGTAAGTAATCCGACGGACCAGACGGATGGAAATTCGGATGTGATCGTTCACATCACGAAAACGGGAGAAAAATATCACTCTGCCGGATGTCAGTATTTAAGACAAAGTGATATTGAAGTGACCTTATCAGAGGCAAAAGCAAAAGGGCTTACACCGTGTTCAAAGTGTAATCCGCCACAGTAAAAATATTAATAGAAGGGAAAAGAAAAATATGCGCGTAGGAATGGGATATGATGTTCATAAATTAGTGGAGGGCAGGGACCTGATCATTGGAGGGGTAAAGATCCCACATACATTAGGACTTTTGGGACACTCGGATGCAGATGTACTGCTTCATGCCATCATGGATGCACTGCTTGGGGCAGCAGCACTTGGAGATATCGGAAAGCATTTTCCGGATACGGATCCGAAATATAAAGGGATTTCAAGCATGAAACTGTTGGAACATGTGGCGGGACTGATCGCCGAAAAAGGTTATATTGTGGAAAATATCGATGCGACGATCATCGCACAGAAACCAAAGATGCGTCCACATATCGAACAGATGGAGAAGAATATTGCAGCAGCACTTAAAATATCAGAAGATCAGATCAATGTGAAAGCGACCACAGAAGAGGGACTGGGATTTACCGGAACGGAACAGGGAATCTCTGCGCAGGCAATCTGTGCACTGACAACGATCTATGAGAGCAGTGTCAGCGTGGCGGATTCTGCAGGAGGCTGTGCGGGCTGTCCCGGACGTGCCTGTGGAAGATAAAAGTATAAATAAAATATAAAATGTATTGACACGATCATAAAAATAAGATATGATAAACCATATTTTGGCGAATTGAAATGAGACTCAGATATATTTTTTGTAAGGACATCAGTGGATATTCAAAACAAGGATATATATTGGGTCTTTTTATGTACAAAAGAAGGGAAAATGAGTATATGAAAAAAAGGACGATACGTTTCTGTTGTGGAGTTATGGCTGCGGGCCTGCTGATCTGTGGCATACCGTCTGGGGGAGCAGAGAGAGTAACCCAAAATCATTTGCTGTGGAATGTGGCTGCGGCGGCTGAGACAGCAGTTACAGTGTCGAATGAGAATGAGTTTCTGTCGGCACTTGCACAAAAGCAGAAGAATATTGTTGTAACTGGAAGTTTTTCCGTCAGAGGTCAGGCAGAAGCGAGCGGACAGATGATGCCTGTTGAGATACCAGACGGGACAGTGATTACTGGAAATAATACAGGAAGTATTACGTTCAGCGGACCAATCCAGATCATGGGAGACGGTGTTGTGATCCGGGATATCCAGATTGGTTTTATCTCTACCAATAGTATGAATTCTGTGCCGCATCGTGAGATTTTTCTTGCAGGGCACAGCCTTACACTGGATAATGTAAAAACATATTTGCCGGGAGGAGGGGACGCCAGCCTGGGTGGTTTTGGCGGCACAGAAAAAGAACTTCTTCCAACCATCTATGCAGGAGGATATCACAGTAATACAGCGGTGGGGACGAAAGCGTCACTCACAGTTGTAAATGCAAACAGTGATACAATGTTCCAGAATATCTATATGGGACATAAAGCGTCAGCAGGTGAGAGGACTGCCTATACGGGGAGTGTGGAGTTAAATCTGGACGCAGATGCAAAAGTGCGGGATATTATTTCGGCAGAGGACACAACATCTGCATCACTTGTTTTTTCAGGTGGACAAAATGGAACGGATGAGATCAGCATTTCAGGGATCAAAGGAAATGCCAACACGGTGTTGACTGTAAAAAATTGTGCTGTGTCAGGTGTCGTTACAACAGGGATTAAAGATATTGTTTTAGAGGCAGGAGGAAGACTGCAGCCGAAAGATGAAACAGCGCAGTTAAACAATATTACACTGAAAAACGGTGGTTGTCTGGATCTTACAAAAATAATAGATGCTCAGGTAAAGGGCAATTTCACAAGTGGTGGCAGTGCGGCAAAGGGAAAGCTTGTTCTTGATCAAAATGGATACGTTCAGATCAATGGACAGGTAAGCGGTGTTACACAGTTTCAGGTGGGAAGTCATGCTATATCTGGTAATCTTTTAAATGAGCATACCTATATCATAGCAGAGAACGGAACAGCAGGAAATTTTGTGTTATCAGATAAAGATATCAATAACAACTATAGCCTGGTCTGCAAAAATGGGATATGGACAGCGTATCGCAATTATGTACCGGAGAAACGTGAACTTGAAAGTATCGAGATAAAATCCTGCCCGAAAAATGTTTACACCGGTAATATTCCGGCAGACATTACAGATAAAACTGATGATGCGCCATATCTGGATGTGATATGGAAGGATCAGTATGGAGAAGATTACACGTTTGATGAAGTTGCAAATGAATATGATGGCTATGGATTTTATAATCATATGATACTAATCCGCTCTGATGACTGGAATAGTGATGATGAAGAAATTCAACAGAAAATGGACTGGGGAAACCCAATCTATCTGGATGTGGATAAAAATGAGTCAGACCGCTATTATCTGATTGCATATGGTGAAGTGAAAACAGGAAAATACACCTTATTATTATGTTCGGAGCCGTTTGATGATCTTGATACTGTGGCAGATGTAAAAGCACTGAAAGATACCGTGTTGGCGGAAAAGGAAATAATATTCACAGATGAACCAGGTGTATCACATCAGCATGTGGAGGGCGAGCCGGTAAAAGAAAACGAGATAGCTGCGACCTGTACCCAAAAAGGAAGCTATGATAAGGTAGTTTATTGTAAGGATAAAGATTGCGGGGAAGAGCTTTCCCGTGAGAACATAACGGTTCCAGCATCAGGACACAAAAAAGGAGAGCCGGTCACTGAAAATCGCGTGGAAGCGAAAGTGGGTGTGGAAGGAAGCTATGAAAAAGTAATGTATTGCACCACATGTCATGAGGAGTTAAGCAGAGAAAAAATAGTGATTCCAGCCCTGAAAGAGCCGGACACAGAAGAGCCGGGAACAGAGACACCGGCACCGGAACCGGATACAGAAGAGCCGGGAACAGAGACACCGGAGCCGGACACAGAGAAACCGGTGCACAAACACAGTTATGTGTTGAAAAAAACGACAGAGGCAACCTGCATGAAAGAGGGAGAAAAAATTTATTCCTGTGCATGTGGGGACAGTTATACAGAAAAAATTGCAAAGAAGTCCCATACACCGGAGAAAAAACTGACACCTGCAAAACCGGGCAGCAATGGAAAGAATGTGACCATGTGCAGCTTGTGCAAAACAGTATTGAAACAGGTGAAAATCAATGCACCAAAGACGGTAAAATTGTCGAAAGATCATTACAGTTATGATGGAAAAGCGAAAAAACCTGCCATCAAAGTGACGGATAATAAGGGAAAAGTGATTTCAGGCAGCTTTTATAAAGTCTCGTATCAGAATAATAAAAAAGTCGGAAAAGCAACAGTGACCGTGAAGTTTCAGGGAAATTATTCGGGAATACTGAAAAAGACATTTGAAATCTGTCCAAAGGGAACTTCTATTTCAAGTGTAAAATCCGGGAAAAAATCCATGACTGTGAAATGGAAGAAACAGGCATCACAGACGAGCGGCTATGAGATAGTATATACAGCAGATGCATCGTTTGGCAAAAAAAATACGAAGACGGCTGTGATCAAAAGTAATAAGACGACAGTTAAAGAAATCAAAGGATTAAAACCGGGAAAGAAATATTATGTAAAAGTACGTACATATAAAGAAGTAAAGTCCGGTACAAAAAAAGTGAGGATCTACTCAGACTGGTCAAAGAAAAAAGCAGTTCAGATAAAAAAATAGTTCAGATAAAGAAACCGGATGAAAGAAAAACAATGGTCAGATGAATGATAAGTAACATCTGACCGTTGTTTTTTTACAGGGTTTGATGTTTTTTGATACGTCTTTTTATGCTTTCCACATCAATCGGTTCAAAAATGAGATCATTGATCAGATCAGATAATATGGCATTTCGAATCTGAGTCAGATTACCCTCTTTGCAGATTGCGATAATGGGAGTTGACGAAGCCCAGGACTCATGACTTAATTCATCCCACAATTGCCTGCCATCATCTCCGGTTTCGGATACATCTATGAAAACGGCAGGAACATGGTTATTTTTATCCATAATGGCATAGC
>ULWS01036820.1_pt1 | contig 15079 bp, 15 predicted proteins | sample 1960591 | NCBI WGS metagenome assembly ULWS01 (sample SAMEA4835818, study PRJEB28245) | human gut metagenome | biome: gut microbiome; material: fecal sample | place: Denmark | collected 2008
TGTTGTTTTCAGCAACTCTGATATATTATCATAATCATCTGTGCATGTCAACAACTTTTTTATTTTATTTCGTTCATCATCTGATGAGCGAGCGGAGAAGGAGGGATTTGAACCCTCGCGCCGCTATTAACGACCTGCACCCTTTCCAGGGGTGTCCCTTCGGCCAGCTTGGGTACTTCTCCGAATATATTACACGTTATTTAATTCGCTCTTTAAAAATTCCAAACTCAATTGTATTTTTAATGAGCGGAGAGGATGGGATTCGAACCCATGTGCCCTTGCGGACAAACGGTTTTCAAGACCGCCTCGTTATGACCACTTCGATACCTCTCCGTGTTTCGCACCTCAATCAGTGCGAGATTTATTCTATCATCAGAACTCCTCTCTGTCAACCATTTTTTTTACATTTTTTGATATTTTTTGTTTTGCCCTCAAATGTATTGTCATTCCGGGTGCTGTAAATAAACATTGGCGATCAGCAGGTCCTCCGGTGTTGTAATTTTGATGTTGCGGTAACTTCCCTCGATCAGCTTTGACTTTTTGCCTTTGATGCGTTCCAACACCATAGCATCGTCCGTAATCGCAGTATCCTCTGTTTTTAACATTTCCTCATATGCCTCGTAAATGAGTGCATACGAAAAAGTCTGTGGTGTCTGTATCATCCAGACGTTTTTCCGGTCTGGTGTCTGCTTTGCATAGCCTCCTTCATCTGCAATCTTAATGGTATCTTTCACCGGCATGCCAACAACACATGCCTGATATTCCGGCACCTCCAGCATGCAGCGCCTGATGATTTCCTGATTCACAAAAGGTCTTGCCCCATCATGGATCAGCACATAATCCGCATCACTTGTCTGCTTTAACCCTTCAAACACAGAATGATAGCGTTCTTTGCCACCTTCAACGATAGCCTTGACCTTAGAAATTCCGTATTTATCCACAATCTCTTTTCTGCAGAATTTCTCTTCGCCCTTTCCAACTACAAGAACAATTTCATCTACTGCACTATCTTCAAACGCTTTTAACGAATAATACAGGACTGGTCTGTCCTGTATTATAAGATACTGTTTATGCACTTGGGAATTCATTCTCTTTCCGGAGCCTGCTGCCAGAACAATTGCGGCATATTTTTGTTTTTCCATCCCTGTTCCTTCCATCATCAATTCTATAGCCAATTATTTATTAACGTTCTCCAAGTTTTAGGTTTGGAACCGCATTCAGATCTAATCCATCCCTTTTTCCTGCCAGAAAATCATAGTAAGCTGCAGCACCAATCATCGCTGCATTGTCGGTGCAGAAAATTGGTGACGGATGATAAAACTTCACACCTTTTTTCTCACAGGCTTCACGCATAGCCTCCCTTAATGTTCCATTGGACGCCACACCTCCTGCGATTGCAAATTTGTCCATTTTAAACTCATCGATTGCTTTCATCGCATTTCCAACCAGCACATCTGTGACCGCTTTCTGGAAAGAAGCAGCAACATCAGCCTGCACAACCTCAATACCCTTCATATTACATCCGTTAATGTAATTTAACACCGCCGATTTCAGGCCACTGAAACTGAAATCGTATGGTCCATCTTCTATTTTTGCACGCGGAAATTCCATCGCATGTGGATTTCCCTCATGTGACACTTTCTCGATTTTCGGTCCGCCCGGATATCCCAGTCCAATGGCGCGTGCAACTTTATCAAAAGCTTCTCCCGCTGCGTCGTCTCTCGTTCTGCCAAGAATCTCGTATTTTCCATAGTCAAGTACTTTCACAAGGTGTGTGTGTCCACCCGATACAACAAGGCATAAAAACGGCGGTTCTAATTCCTTATTTTCAATGTAGTTTGCACTGATATGCCCCTCAATGTGATGTACGCCTACCAATGGAATGTTTTTGGCATAGCTGATCGCCTTCGCCTCTGCCACTCCAACAAGGAGAGCGCCCACCAGACCAGGTCCATAAGTTACTCCTATCGCATCAATATCATCCAATGTAACAGATGCATCTGACAATGCCTGTTCAATTACCTGATTTATTTTCTCAATATGTTTACGCGAAGCAATCTCCGGTACAACGCCACCATATAAAGTGTGCAGTGCGATCTGAGACGAAATCACATTGCTTCTGACATCGCGGCCATTTACCACTACGGCTGCTGCGGTCTCATCACAGGAGCTTTCGATTGCAAGTATTTTTATCTCTTTATTCATCATCCGAAGAATCACCATTCACCTGATAGAACACCAGAATCTTCCAGTTTCCATCTGCATCCTTTCTCAATACGTACATTTGATAAGTCCGGCTGTATGCGTTTCCCTCTTTTATAAAATAGGAAGCCTTCACATAAGCACAGTCGTCCCCATCTACTTCTTTGTATTCCACATCATTGCTGCTGTCTACAGCAGAAGACGCAATGGTCTTACTTTTATCATGATACTCTGAAATATCTTCTTTTAAATTCTTAAAATATTCATCTCTTGGATTATTTTCCAGCAATTCATCATCAAAAAGTTTTCTCGCCTGATCTCCAAGATCATAAAGTTCATCATCCGTATATTCATCATTATAAAAACAGGTGATAATACGATTGTAAAGCTTCACAACTTCACGAGGAGTAGCCGGAAAATTTTTATCCAGATTTTTCGTCGTCAGTTCCTGTATCTCTGTCAATGTAATATTCTCTTCTTCTTTTGCATTGTTCCGATTGGTCAGATAGTAATAACCGCCCAATATTACACACACACACACCACGATTATGATCACAAATTTTGTATTCTTCATAAAATCGCCCTGCCTTTCTTTTTATCCAAACTACATGTAACATTTCAGGATCCAAAAATCCTATTCATTTTCATCAAAAAGTAATTCGACACTCTTCCCATCTTTTCCAAGATAAGCATTTGGAAAAATCTTTTTCACCTCAGGCATATAATCTTCTGCATGAACTAAAGATGGCGAAAAATGAGTCAGCCACATTTCTTCCACCCCGGCTCTTTTGGCCATGTCTGCGGCTTCATAAAATGTCATATGCTTGTATTGTTTTGCTTTTGCTATTTTATCTTTTTCTGCATACATACCCTCACAGATGAAAAGATCGGAATGCCTTGCACATTTTACAATGTTTTCTGTTGGCCTTGTGTCCGTACAATAGGTTACCTTGATTCCTTTTCTCGGTGCCCCAAGCACCATGTCCGGGGTAAAAGTAATTCCATCCTCCGTTGTGACTGTCTGACCTTTTTGTAACGGATTCCACAATTTCTGTGGAATGTGATTGTTTCTGGCTCGTTCCACATCGAATCGTCCGGCACGTCTGATCTCGACTGTGTATCCATAGCAGCTGATATTATGATTTACTTTAAATGCATGAATATGATATCCGTTGATCTCCATATCCTCTTCCGGTCCGGTCAATTCTATGTACCTGATCTCAAAGGGAAGTTCCGGGGCGATCATGCGCAGCGCACTTACTACTTTTTCAAGCCCCTTTGGTCCGATCATGGTGAGTGGTTCTGTCCGTTCCGCATTTCCCATTGTGAGAAGCAGCCCCGGAAGTCCGCTGATATGATCTGCATGGTAATGGGTAAAACAAATAACGTCAATCGGTTTAAATGTCCATCCTTTTTCCTTGATGGCGATCTGCGTTCCCTCACCACAGTCGATCAACAGATTGCTGCCATTATAGCGCATCAGCGCTGCGGTAAGCCATCTGTGTGGAAGTGGCATCATGCCTGCTGTTCCTAAAAGACATACGTCTAACATGGATTTCTCCTTTTCTAACTCTATACTATCTCTCAGTGCCCATGTACCATTACATAGGCATCCTCTTTTGGAAATTCATAAAATCCTTTGCGCATACCACACTGTACAAACCCATTGCGTTCATACAGCCTGATGGCACTGTCATTTGATGCACGTACTTCCAGAACAATTCTTGCGACGCCTTTGTTTTCTGCAATTTTTAATAATTCTGTAAGTAACATACCACCAACTCCATGGCAGCGCTCTACCGGTGCTACTGCAACATTGGTAATTTCTCCCTCATCCATTGCCAGATACATACCAATATATCCAATGATGCGGTTATTTTCCTCTGCTACAAGAAAAACCGTATTACCAAGGCTGACTGCATCTAAAAATCCCTGTCTGCTCCACGGCTGTGAAAATATCTGCCGTTCTATTTCTGCGACTGCATCGGTATCTCTCACCTGCATTTCCCGAATCTGAATCATTTTTTCTGCTCCCCTTCAAGTCTTTCTCTCTCTGCCTGGGAAAGTCTTAAATAATCAGGTTTGTGTTCCTCCGCTGTCTCTGTTTTTCCCTCTGTATAATAGATCTCTCCAAGTGCTGCCACTGCTCCCGCACGCTGTTTGTTCACATGCGCTGGTGCAAAGGTATATGGCACCGTGCAGTTTTCATGGATATATGTTTCGAACACTGCCACGCCATCCCCTAAAAAGACAACTGCCCGTCCGAGTTTGTTCACTTCTGCGATAATCTCATCAATTCCCACTGCACACTGCGGTTTTATAATTTCCATCTGATTTCCGTCAAAACGGTACAAGCCTGTGTACGTCTGGTTTCTTCTTGCATCCATCAGCGGACAGATGATGTCTCTGTTACCTGCGAGATTGTATGCAAGAGCATCCACTGTAGGGATGTGGATCAACGGTTTCCCAAGCGCCAGTCCGAGTCCCTTTGCTGTGGCAGAACCGATACGAAGTCCGGTAAAAGAACCTGGTCCACCGGAAACTGCGATGGCATCGATGGAATTTAAGTCCAATTCGATCATTTTTGCCACTTCATCTAACATCGGGAGAAGTGTCTGGGAGTGTGTTTTCTTATAATTAACGGTATATTCGCCCTTTAAGTCATTGTCCTCTACGATCGCAACACTTGCGACGAGTCCTGAACTGTCAAGCCCTAATATTTTCATAACGTTTTTTGCCTTTCCTGCTAATCTAACTCTCGAATGGTAATTTTACGATAATCGAAGCCTTTTTCCAAGTCCTTTTCAATAGAAATATCATGTCTTTTCTCCGGCAGGATCTCTTCGATTAGATTTGCCCACTCGATCATACACAGACCATTTCCATAAAAATAGTCCTCATATCCGATCTCATCCATCTCTTCAATGTCCCCGATACGGTAAACATCAAAATGATAGAACGGCATACGCCCTTCCTCGTAAACCTGTACGATGGTAAATGTCGGGCTGCAGATTGGTTCCCTGATACCAAGACCCTCCGCAATTCCCTGCGTAAATACAGTTTTTCCAACACCAAGATCTCCAATTAATGTGTATACATCTCCCGGTTTTGCCTGCTGCCCGATTTTTTTCCCGAGGGCATGTGTCTCTTCGGGAGAAAATGTCTCGATCATTGTCTCTTTCATATCGCTATCCTTCCTGTCAAATGTCCCTTACTGCATTTTTACACGATGTTTTGGCAGCTTCTCATTTGCAATTTTTGCAAGTTCCTTATACTGTTCCCCCAACTGCTCTCTCGGAATAATATACGCATTGATCCTTGTGCTGTAAACCAAAACATTGCTTTTTGTCGCTACCATTTTGTAAATCTGATTCCATGGAAGGTTTGCACTCTCCTCCCCCTGTGAAACGGTAAATCCGTTTTCATCTACAAGATAATGCAATGTTCCACGCAGCACTTCCGATGCTGCAAGTGCACTCTTGGAACGCAGCCACAGCGTGACCGGCATATATAATAGGAAGATAATGCCAAACGCAATATACAAAACCGTGTAGGTAATGTCTAGTCCACCATATGTTAAGCCCGCCACAATAAAAATAATAATGGATACAATAATGGAAAACCATCCATGAAATCCTGTGTAAGTCTGATACATATTAAATCGGTACATATCCTGAGATCTTAACTTTATATCAAATTGCATATAATCCTAACCCTCCTAAGTCTCCTATCCTTTAACAGAAAAAGTATATCATTTTTTGCAAAAAAAGAAAAGACGCATATAAAATACGTCTTTTCCAAATTTTTTTAGTTACTGTTTGCCCGCCTATTCCAGCAGCTTTTTTTCACGCTTAGCGGTTCTGGCTTCCTTTTAAAATCGGGGAGATATGTTTGTAAGTAAGGAACGTGATTACAACGGAAAACATTCCTTTGACAATGGTAAATGGCATGTTAAAGCAGATCAGACACTGTAAAATATTTTTTACAGATGGAAGAATCGCCTGATAAGCTGCCAAAATCACTTCCTCCGGCATAAAGTTGTAATATACCGGATATACAAGAAAGTAATTAGAAACAATACTAAAGATTCCCATGAATGCCGCACCGGTCAGGGAGCCGATCAGTGCAGATTTACGGTTCTTTTTGTGTTTGTAAATGAGTCCTGCCGGAAGCACAAAGGCTACGCCTAAAATAAAGTTTGATAACTCGCCGACGCCGCCTGTCGTTGTGATGAATAAGTGCAGTACGTTTTTGATCAGACATACAACGACACCACATAAAGGTCCCATTGCAAATGAACCAATTAATGCCGGAAGCTCTGAAAGATCCATTTTAATAAATGCTGGCATGAATGGCACTGAAAAATCCAGAAACATTAAAATATACGCTACTGCAGATAACATTGCTGTTACGGTGAGGTATCTTACATTGACTCTCTTTTCTGTTTTGTTTACGGTTGCTGTTTGTGTGCTCATTGTCACTCGTCTCCTTTTCTGTTTGAACTTGGAATTCGAGGTGAATATTACGTGTAATAAAATACCCCGGATATATGAATATCCGGGGCTTATACAGGTTTCCCTGTTAAATTCTACATGCTAAAAAACACGCTTTCTTCTCTCATCCAGACTATACTGTCGGTTCCGGACTCACACCGGATCAGCTGCTTGCGCAGGTCACGGACTTTCTGGCATTCATTGATCGCCAGATCACCGTCGGTCGGGAATCTACGTTATCGTATCACCCTGCCCCGAAGAATTCCTTATTTGTTTTACATGTTTATTCTATGCATATGTCTGTCACTTGTCAATATCAATTTTAAAACAATTACAATTTCATCGTAAGCTGGATACGCTGTTTTTTCAGATCGACACTCATGACTTTCACTTCCACGATATCACCGACGCTGACGACTTCGAGTGGATGTTTGATGAATTTGTCACTCATCTGCGAAATGTGGACCAGACCATCCTGATGTACTCCGATATCGACAAATGCACCAAAATCAATAACGTTTCTGACGGTTCCCTTCAAAATCATACCCGGTGTTAAATCTTTCATCTCAAGGACATCACTGCGCAGGATTGGTTTTGGCATATCCTCACGCGGATCACGCGCCGGTTTTTCCAATTCCTTCACAATATCCTGCAGGGTGATGGCTCCAATGCCAAGTTCTTCTGCCAGCTTGTCATAATTGGAGATTTTTTTGGAAATACCATCCAGATTCCGGTTTTTGACATCTTCCATGGTAAATCCTAATTTATCCAGCAGCTTCTTTGTGGCATCATAACTCTCCGGATGCACGCCTGTAGCATCCAATGGATTTTTACCATCTGTGATACGCATAAATCCGGCACACTGCTCGTAGGCTTTCGGTCCTAATTTTGCAACTTTTAAAAGCTGGTTTCTGGATCCAAATCTTCCATTTTCTTCGCGGTAAGCTACAATATTTTTTGCGATCACTTTGCTGATGCCGGAAATGTACTCCAGCAGAGAAGCAGAAGCAGTATTCAGATCCACGCCGACTTTATTCACACAGTCCTCAACCACACCGCTTAACGCCTCACTTAATTTTTTCTGGTTCATATCATGCTGATACTGACCGACACCGATGGATTTCGGGTCAATTTTTACAAGTTCTGCCAGAGGGTCCTGCAAACGTCTTGCCATGGAAGCCGCACTTCGCTGTCCCACGTCAAAATTCGGAAATTCCTCTGTCGCAAGTTTACTTGCTGAGTAGACAGATGCGCCCGCCTCATTGACGATAATATACTGTACTTTTACCGGAATCTCTTTTAACAAATCGACGATCACCTGCTCAGATTCCCTTGACGCAGTTCCATTTCCCAATGATATCAATGTAATATGATATTTGGAAATAAGTTTTTTTAATACCGTCTTTGCCTCTTCCACTTTGTTCTGTGGCGCGGTCGGGTAAATGACAGTCGTATCTAACACTTTTCCGGTCGGATCGACCACTGCGAGTTTACATCCGGTGCGGAATGCCGGATCCCAGCCAAGCACAACCTGTCCTGCGATTGGCGGCTGCATTAATAACTGTTCCAAGTTCTTGCCAAACACACGGATTGCACCATCCTCTGCCATCTCAGTGAGACTGCTTCTGATCTCACGCTCGATTGCAGGCGCAATGAGACGGTCGTAAGCATCTGCCACAACTTCTTTTAATACAGGTGTTGTATTCGGATTGTCTCCTGTGATCACTTTCCGCTCAAGAAAACGTAGAATATCTTCCTCCGGTGCCTCCACTTTCACGTTAAGGATCTTCTCATTCTCACCGCGGTTTAACGCAAGTATGCGGTGCCCAGCCAGCTTATTCACAGGCTCATCAAACTCATAATACATCTCATAAACAGATTCCGCCTCCGGATCTTTTGCCGTGGAAGTCACATGACCTTTTTTCATGGTAAGGTCACGGATTCTCGTACGGTAATCCGCCTCGTCTGAAACTGCCTCCGCAATAATATCTTTTGCTCCGGCAACCGCATCCTCTGCGGAATTGATATCTTTTTCCGGATTGATGTATTTGGCAGCCTCTGTCTCAAGCGGCGTGTTTAACATCTGTAGAGTGATCACATTGGCAAGGGGTTCGAGTCCCCTCTCCTTTGCAATCGTAGCCCTTGTTCTGCGCTTTGGTTTGTAAGGGCGGTATAAATCCTCCACAGCAACCATCGTCTCAGCCGCAAGAATCTGCGCCTTTAATTCATCTGTCAGTTTTCCCTGTTCCTCAATGCTGTTTAAAACCGTCTCCTTACGCTCTTCCAGATTGCGGAGATAGGTAAGACGCTCATATAGATTACGGAGCACTTCATCATTTAAGGAACCGGTCACTTCCTTACGGTATCTTGCGATAAAAGGAATGGTATTCCCCTCATCGATCAATTTCACTGCTGCCTCTGCCTGACTTTTTCTGATACCAAGTTCTTCAGAGAGTTTCAAAATAATATCCATGGTAAATCCTTTCTTCCTGAATTGTTTTACAGACTTATCCGCAGTCTGTCAATCCAATGTTCTGACGTTTTCCCGTCAGGATCCTGCTGATACCCATTGTACCACGTTCCCTTCTTACGCTTCAAGTAAAAGCAACTGCATTTTTTTATTGTAACATCCCGTTTTCCTATGCTATAATAAATTAATTTGAGGTAAATTATAAAACCTTATCATTTTCATTTTACTTTTAAGGAGGAAGTTTTTTATGAACGAAAAGAACGGAGCAATCCGTGACGCCAGCGTTCTTGGCGTCCCAAAAATGTTAATCTTAGGATTACAGCACATGTTCGCTATGTTCGGTGCAACCATTCTCGTACCGATTTTAGTAAACAGCTACTTTGGTGAAGATGTACTTCACGTTCAGGTTACTTTGATCTGCGCAGGTGTGGGAACATTATTTTTCCATCTGTGTTCCAAATTCAAGGTTCCTGCATTTCTCGGTTCATCTTTCGCCTTTTTAGGCGGATTTGCAACTATCGCAAATCTTGACACCGGCGTTTTTGCCGATATGTCCAACGCAGACAAACTTTCCTACGCATGTGGCGGTATCGTCGTAGCAGGTTTACTTTATCTAATACTTGCTCTTATCATCCGTCTTGCAGGTGTAAAAAAAGTTATGCGTTTCCTTCCACCTGTTGTAACAGGTCCGATCATTATCTGTATCGGTTTAAGTCTTTCCGGCTCTGCCATAAACAACGCTTCCACAAACTGGCTTCTTGCATTTATTGCACTGGCTACCATTATTGTATTTAATATCTGGGGAAAAGGAATGTTTAAGATCATCCCGATTCTGATGGGTGTTGTTATTTCCTATGCTGCCGCACTGATTTTCAATGCACTTGGAATGACAAATGCAGATGGTTCCGCAATCCTTGATTTTACAAATATCGCATCTGCTGCATGGGTAGGTGTTCCTAAATTCTCTATCTGTAAATTCAATATCTCCGCTATTTTGGTTATGGCTCCGATCGCCCTTGCTTCCATGATGGAGCATATCGGTGATATGTCTGCCATCTCTGCAACTGTCGGAGAAAACTTTATCGAAGATCCGGGACTTCACCGCACTTTGATCGGTGACGGTCTTGCAACTTCCCTCTCCGCATTAGTCGGTGGTCCTGCAAATACTACTTATGGCGAGAACACAGGTGTTCTTGAGTTAAGTAAGGTACACGATCCGAAGGTTATCCGTATCGCTGCTTTATATGCAATTATTTTAAGCTTTATTCCAAAGATGGCAGAAGTGATCGGTTCTATGCCTTCTGCGATCATCGGAGGTGTCAGCTTTATGCTTTACGGTATGATCTCTGCGATCGGTGTCCGTAACGTTGTAGAAAACCACGTAGACTTCACAAAATCACGCAACCTGATCATTGCCGGTGTTATTTTCGTAAGTGCTCTTGGATTTTCTAACGGACTTACTTTTACCGTTGCTGGAACTGATATTACTTTAACTTCCCTTGCAATTGCTGCAATTGCCGGTATTCTCTTAAATGCAATTTTACCTGGCAATGATTATCACTTTGGAAAGGATGTTGAGGCGGATTCAAACCGTGGTATTGATATGATGCCGAACCTGCATGAAGATACAAGCTATGGAGATCATGAAGAGTAGTGAATGTCGCAGATTTTGTGATGCTTTCTTAGGGTGTAAAGGACAGATATAAGTGTCCTCCCACAAGTCAATAATTTTATGTAATGAAAAAGAAAAACGGTATAAACGAAATATTATGTTTCTGTTCGCTGGACATTACGATGGGCTTCTGAACAACAATCATGTTCAGCAAAGGCTTCCATGATTGTTAGAATCCCATCTTCATAGCTCACGAAGAAAATAATATTTGTTTATACCGTTTTTCTTTTATTTACGTTACGAATGCCTTGTGAGAGAACTCTTATACATACCCGATCAACGTTATGAACCGCACCACAGAATCTGCAATTTACAATATGAAACTCTGGTTATGGGAGAAATGCCTATAGGGTAACGACAAAACTCAATCTGCATTCCCTAAGTAAATTAATTATAACTTCTGTAAACGAATTTTAATAGAATGAAGTAGGATTGTAAGCGTGATTATGGTAAAATTATGGTTAGTAATGAATTTGACAAATCGACATTTATCGAATTGCCTTTATAAAGAACTGTGAAGGAGAAATATTATGGCTGTTGATAACGTAAGTCTGATTGACGCAATTGCAAACGATAAAGAAAATGCTTGTTTGGTACTCCTTATTACCGACCATTTGAATTGGGACAATGAGTTTGAACACTTGAAGATTTTACAAGATAAAATCAATGCGTATGTGGCTTTTATCGAAAGCGAACAGTACGATGAAATATACCCCAATGCTGATTTTAAGATGGCTATGATAGAAATCCATTTCAAGTATGACATAACAGATAACTGCCAGAAATTTTTGCAAGTAGTTCAAGATCAATTAGGACAGATAGGGATAAAAATCAAGGCACAGATTAGCTGACAATTCTCTGTTTATTTGAAGAAAAAATGGTATGGCAAAATTTTTATACTGAAAAATATAATAATTGGAGGAACAAAAAATGGGGTTATTCGGACTATTTGGAAGAAAAAAGAAGTTGAATTAGATGATAATATTACAGAAGGAATCTTACAGTTTGAAAATTTAAATCTTAAACTTGCGGTAATTCAAGTTTTGATGTACGACTTGAATTTATTAAAGCCTCGATTTGATATTTATGGTTTTGCTGATGAACATAAAGAATTAGAGATAAATACAGATAGCTATACTGTAATTGAACCGGCGCTTAATTTTTTTAGAGAATTATCTATTCCAAGGGAATTTGCACAATATGTAGAAAAAATCGACATGGATGGTGGGAATGAAGTTTATATGAATATAATTCCACAATGGGATGGAGAAGATGAATGCTTTGATTTAAACAACCTAACTTCCTCAGAAATAAGACAATTTCCAAATCTTAAGAAAGCAACAATAATGAGCAGTAATTTTGATAAAGTAAAAGAAATTTTTGATGCTGAAAATATTGATGTAGAATTGCTTTAAATTGGTTCTTCTATCCAACTTCCAGTTTGTAGTAAGAATTTATTCTATAATCGGGAGATGCATAACGTAAATTGCAGATTTTGTAGTGCGATTCATAGTGTAAATCAGGGCATGTATAAGCGACATTTTACAAGTCATTCACAGTGTAAATGAAAAGAAAAAACGTGCAGACAAATATGATTTCCTTTGTGAGACATGGAGATGGGATTCTAAAAATTTTGTGAAGCCTTTGCTTCACAAAATTTTTGTTCAGAAGCCCGTCGGAATGTTTGGCGAACAGGAATATCATATTTGTCTGCACGTTTTTCCTTTGTATAAAACCTTCATTATTGACTTGTGAAATGCCGCTTATATCTGCCCTTCATATACTAAGAAATCACCATAAAATCTGCAATACTACGTCACCTAAACTCTGGTTGTAACATGAATATTTCCCAGTCCACATTCGAGGGCAATGTTTCCCCTTGCATTCGCATGCTGGATTGTTTTTTCAGATGCAAATGTTCCCATGGAATTATCATTGATTTTTATTTTTCCAAGTGCACAGGATATACTATAATTGTAGTCACTTTCTTCTGCGTCCAGTTCTGCCTCTACCTGTCCGACACCACACTGCACTTTCATATCGTGTTCTAAAACACCTTCATAATGACATTTTCCAACGCCGCATTCGATCGCCAGATTTCTTACATGCATGTTTTTCAGTTTTGCTTTTCCAGCTCCAACTTCCAATCCCAGTCTTTCCATGACCGTGATATTCTCTGCTTTCAGTTTTCCAGCCCCAATGGAAACAGACATGTTTTCCAAATGATGGTTTTCCGGGATTTGAACGATGATCTCATCGGTTTCCTCCCTCGAAATTTTTCCATTTTTCTTATAGCTCATCTCTAACTGATTTTCCTGTTTTGTAACATGAAAATGTGCCATTTCACCTTTTGCCAAAATCACTTTCAACTCATCCTGATTTTCTGCTCTCTGCAAAAATAAGTTTGCTGCACCAATCTCAAGATTGATATCTTTGATTTCTTCTACCAAAAATATTTTTTCATCCATGTCTTCTACCTGCCTTAATCCCTGTTTATATTTTTACCATTTATCATCAGAACTCATGCTCCGATTGGATCACAAATTTTCTCTCTTTCCTTTTTTAGATATAGTATATGTTAATCTCACCAAAGCTTGTTTCACCTTTTAATTTCAAAGTATTGTTGCTGCTTCCCTCACATACGCCATGTGTTTTGACGCTTCCGAATGCCTGACCAAGGTTGTTCTCTGTTTTCCATTCTTTCGGAATGTAAAGATTTGTTTCGCCAAAGCTATTGTCAACTTTGATTTTTGCACTTCCAGACTGGATAATGGCATTATCAAAGTATACGGTAAGCGAACCAAAGCTATTATCCACATCCGCCATACAGAAGTTATCGGAATTCACGTATTTGATGGCTGTGCCAAAATTGTTATCGATTTTTATATTTTCACCAATGTACTTTCCATCCTCGTTGTCGCTGTCACTGTCAAACTCAAAAGAAATGGAAGGGCTGTGTCCGCTCTTTTTTTTGAAGATCAAAGAAAGTCCAATGCTTCCGAGTAACGCTGCGCCCAAAACAGTCCATGGTGTGAGGGCTGTGATTCCAAGCCAGTCATCATATATGATACATATAAATGCGATGGAAAACAGGATTTCCCAGAAATTCACGTTGCGGATACCATTTAAAAAGAGCCAGATAAAGAATACTGTCAATAAAACACTGAACACACTGATCTCCGGCATGATCCAGAGTTTGCTGACTACCACATAAACTGCTGCAAGGATGAAAAATAACCCCCATAAAATTTTTCCACTGTTTTTTCTTAATTTCATTGATGTAACCTCTTTTCTTCTAATTTATTGATTAATGGTTTGTAATAGTATCTTGAGACATACACCTGCTTGTGTGTGTCTGCAAATGCCACCACACTTGATGCCGTCAGGTTCCGGCTGATTGAATAAATGTGGCTGGTATTCACGATTGCAGATTTCGATATCCGCATAAAACTTCCCGGAAGAAGTTCCTCAAGCTCGTAAAGTTTGTATTTTGTCTGGTAAATGTTGTCTCTCGTATGTGCATTGATCCCATCACTGTCTGTCTCAAAGAACAGGATTTCATCCAAGGTCAGGTAGTACTCTGTATTTCCTCTGTAAAAGACGAATTTCTGCGAGGTATTGATCACTTCGCTCACCGCCTTCTGCACATCCGCAATCTGTTCCGTCAGTCCCCTGCACCGGATCAGTACTTCGTCCTCTGGGAGTCCCTCATCGATTTCAATTTTGATTTTCATAACTTTTTCGCGCTCTCTTTTTCTCCTCTGTCATTTTTCAATTGCTGATTTTTGTCTCGTCTTAAGATTTTTATATGTCTAAACTGTTAATGTATTTTATGCGAGCTCTCTTTGATTTCTTAACTGAGTTTAGTATATTCGATGCTCCAGATCCTGTAAATAGATTTGAGGTAAGAGGTAATTTTTCGGTGATAAGACGTAAAAAAGGGGGCTCTACGATTCGTCGATTGCTATTTTTCTGAGGTTTTTATAAGATATAAGTAGCTGGTTTTGCATATCGTATCATTTGCCTGAAGGCAAAAGTGAGCATTTTTTCACAATATAGTACATCAGGAAACATCGAAAGGAGAACTTGTATGGATAATCAGAAATTAGGAATTTTTATCACTGAATTAAGAAAAGAAAAGGGCTTGACACAGGCACAGTTAGCGCAGAAATTGAACGTGACCGACAAAGCTGTCTCAAAGTGGGAACGTGGAGTTTCCCATAGTTAAAGATACCACACCAA
>ULWS01002866.1_pt1 | contig 15077 bp, 10 predicted proteins | sample 1960591 | NCBI WGS metagenome assembly ULWS01 (sample SAMEA4835818, study PRJEB28245) | human gut metagenome | biome: gut microbiome; material: fecal sample | place: Denmark | collected 2008
GGAAAAGCCGATGGTCAGCATTAACTGTGCCGCCATTCCCAATGAGCTTTTGGAAAGTGAGCTGTTCGGATACGAAGAGGGTGCTTTCACAGGGGCGAAAAAGGGCGGCAAAAAGGGAAAATTTGAGCTGGCAAGCGGCGGAACGCTTTTTCTGGATGAAATCGGGGATATGCCCTTAGGGATGCAGGCAAAGCTGCTGCGTGTGCTGCAGGAAAAGGAGATTTCAAAATATGAGCTGCAAAAAAGATAACTTCATACGTTTATAACGGGAGAGACACCGCAGGCTGTTTTTGCGGATTTCCGTCCCCCGAAGAAATCGGGTGTTTCGTGAAAAAATGCGAAAACAGCAGGTGTTCTTTTTGTACCCAAAAATCAGCAAGCGGCGTACAAAAAAAGCTGTCTCCTTCCGTGAAAAAATATAAAAACTATACAAAAACCAATAAAAAACACAAAACAAAACACAAGACATCAAGGAGGAATTTATTATGAAAAACCTGAACACAAACGCACTGGAAAACCTGAAGCTGGATCTGGAAAACCATGTACTCATCGTTACTATGAACCGCCCCAAGGCGCTGAACGCTCTGAACAATCAGACCTTGGATGAGCTGCAGATGGTATTCGATTATGTAAGCAAAGAAAATGACATCTACGGCGTTATCATCACAGGCGAAGGCAGAGGCTTTGTTGCAGGCGCAGACATCGTGCAGATGCAGCCCTACAGAAGTGAACAGGGCAGAGACTGCCTCGTCTGATTGGTACAGGCCTGGCAAAGGAAATGATTTACACAGGCAAGCACATTGATGCACAGACAGCCCTGCGTTACGGTCTGGTAAACAGAGTGGTTCCCGCAGAGGCTCTGCTGGATGAAGCAAAGGCACTGATGGATGATATTTTAAAGGTGTCCCCAATGGCAATCAAGTATGCAAAGCTCTCTATCAACAAGGGCGCAGATATGGATTTGATGAATGCTTTGGAGGTAGAGAAGGACTTGGTTGGGCTTTGCTTCGCAACTGAGGATAAGCAGGTTGGGATGCAGGCGTTCCTGGAAAAACGCAAACCCAATTTCCGTTAATCGGCTTTCATAAAGGAAAGGAGAAGGGAATATGAATTTTAGCGTATTGATTTTGCTGATCGCCATCATCCTCTTTGGCGTGCTGGCATTTCGACAAATGAGTGCCTTGATTCTGGCACCGGTTGTTACCATCTTTGTTATCGTGCTTTCCGGTATGCCCATTCTGGATACCCTGCTGCAGCACTTCATGCCTGCCACATCGGATTATATCACGAAGTATTTTCTGATTTTCTTTGTCGGCGCGCTCTTTGGTGCAGTCTATCAGTTCACAGGGGCGGCGGAATCCATCGCACGCACCATGGGATGCTTCTGCGGCAACCACTTTGTTGCTCCCATGATTATGTGTATCACAGGTCTTTTGACCTTCGGCGGTGTGAGCGGCTTTGTTGTATTCTTCGTGGTTTACCCCATTGCTTTGCAGATGTTCAAGCGTGCCAATCTGACACGCCGCCTGATTCCTGCGGCAATTTCGGCAGGCTGCTGGACATGGTCCATGACAGCGCCCGGCTCTCCCTCTATTCAGAACACCATCGCCATGAAAAGCTTAGGCACAACTGCAACGGCAGCCTTCCTCCCCTCCCTGATTGCCACCGCCGCAGAGTTCCTGATGATTTTCGTTTGGCTGGAATGCAGAGCCAGAAAATTTACGGCGCAGGGCAAGCTCTTTGAGGACGCAAGCCTGAAAATGCAGCTTTCCGCAGAGGAATTGGAGGAACGCTCCTCTGATAACCTGCCCCACCCCATCATTGCGCTGATTCCCATTGCGGCAATCATCCTGTGCTTCAATGCACTGAAGCTGCCCGTGGAAACCTCCGTAACCGTCGGCATTATCTTAGCGGTTGTGCTGATGTTCAAGAAGGTTGCAAATATCAACAGCTGGATTGAGGTATTCAACAAGGGTGCGGCAGACTCCGGCTCTGCCATCCTGAACACTGCGATCGTTGTCGGCTTCGGCGGCGTGGTAGAGCAGACAGACGGGTTCCATTATCTGATTACCCATCTGCAAAACCTCTCCATCTCCCCTCTGGTATTCGTTGCAGTAACCATCGCAATCTGCGCAGGCGTTTGCGGCTCCGCCTCCGGTGGTATGGGTGTTGCCTTCGCGGCATTGACAGATACCTATAAGAGCATGGGCGTTAGTCTGGAAGCAGTGCATCGTATCGGTGCCATCGCAGCGGGTACACTGGATACCCTGCCCCATCAGGGCGCACAAATCACGTTACTCGGAATCTGTAAGCTGACACATAAGGAGGTGTACTTTGATATTGCTGTCACACAGATTTTGATTCCCATTCTGACATTGTTTATCTTCATTCCTCTGGTTTCTCTGGGAATGTAGCACACAGAATGGTACCCTAAAAATAACTCTTATCTCATATTTTTCACATGCAAAACAAGGAATGGTTTTTTACCGTTGCTTGTTTTGGTGCTATCCGCAAAAACGCTGAAATTCTATTTTCCTTTCCAATGAAAATTCTCCAAAAAACGGTTCGTTTTCTTCCGAAGCCTCCCTCCGAATACGAGCCGTTTTTCCTTTTTCCTTCGGAAACAAAGCCAATCCCTTTCGCTTTAAAGGCTTTTGATACTCTTTCACAATTTCCTCTATACAAATCGGGATAAATGTGCTATATTAACTGACGGATGGCATTCTGAAAGAAGCTATACTGCAAATTTTATATATTTTATTTTTTTGATTCGCCGGATGGCTGTATCCTCGGAACGGCACAAATGGCAGCAGATGTATCTTGTCTTATCACTTCTTTGTGAAGGAAGGTGATAGGTATGAGAGCAGGTTTTATCGGAGCCGGAAAGGTCGGCTTCACACTGGGTAAATATCTTGCGATGCACGGCATCGAAATCAGCGGTTATTACAGCCGCACACCCGCCTCCGCAAAGGAGGCCGCAGAATTTACACAGAGCAGATACTATACAAGTATAGAAGAAATTACGAAAGACAGTGATACCCTTTTTCTCACTGTGCCGGATGGCGCAATCGGTGAGATATGGGATGACATGCGTAATCTGCCTATCAAAAATAAAAATATATGTCATTGCAGCGGTTCGATTCCATCGACCGTTTTTTTTGATGCAGAAAACAGAGGAGCCTATCGGTATTCGATTCATCCCCTGTATGCAATCAGCAGCAAAGCAACCTCCTATCTGGATTTGGGGAAGGCGTGCTTTACCATCGAAGGAAGTGACGCACATCTTGCGGAGCTAAAAGCACTGTTCAGCGAAATGGGAAACACCGTAGTTGCCATTTCTCCCGACAGCAAAGCCCTCTACCATGCAGCCGCAGTTATGGTCAGCAACCAGATTGTCGCACTGGCAGATATGGGCACCGCCCTGCTTGTCAAATGCGGCTTTTCCGAAGCGGCGGCAGCAGAGGCTTTATCTCCCCTTCTTCTGGGAAATGCGCAGAGCGTGGCAGAAAAGGGTGCGGTAAATGCACTCACAGGCCCCATCGAGCGCGGAGATGCCCAAACCGTATCGAAGCATTTGCAGGAGATACGGAAATTTGCGGCGGAAAGCACTGTAGGTCAGGATATTCTGACAGCCTACACTGCCCTTTCCAAACAGCTTATCAGAATTGCCCAGCAAAAGCACCCGCATAAGGATTACAAGCATTTGGAAAAGGAGTTGGAACAATGAAAAACACAGTAGCTACCCTGCAGCAGCAAAAATTGGACGGAGACAAAATCACTATGCTGACCGCTTATGATTATTCCACAGCAAAGCTGGTGGATGAATGTGGCGTAAATACCATTTTGGTTGGCGACTCTTTGGGCATGGTTATGCTCGGCTATGAGGATACCATCTCCGTTACCATGGAGGATATGATTCACCACACCGCCGCTGTTACCAGAGGTGCAAAAAATGCACTCGTGGTCGGCGATATGCCCTTTATGAGCTACCAGACCTCCGTTTATGATGCCGTTGTGAATGCAGGCAGACTGATGAAGGAGGGCAGATGTCAGGCTGTCAAGCTGGAGGGCGGCGCGTCTGTTTGTCCCCAGATTAAAGCAATCACAGAGGCATCTATCCCCGTTGTGGCACACATCGGGCTGACCCCGCAGTCTGTCAATGCCTTCGGCGGCTTTAAGGTGCAGGGTAAGAGCGAGGCAGACGCACGCAGATTGATTGAAGAAGCAAAGGCAGTTGAGGCAGCAGGCGCTTTCGCCATCGTTCTGGAATGTATCCCTGCAAAGCTGGCAAAGCTGATTACAGAAAGCGTTTCCATCCCTACCATCGGCATTGGCGCAGGTGCGGACTGCGATGGTCAGGTTCTGGTTTATCAGGATATGCTTGCGCTTTTCTCCGATTTCAAGCCGAAATTCGTAAAGCATTTTGCAAACGCAGGCGAAGTGATGAAGCAGGGCTTTACGGAATACATCAAAGAGGTTAAGGAAGGTACCTTCCCTGCCGCAGAGCATACCTTTAAAATCGCAGATGACATTATCAATAAATTGTACTAATACGGAGGCAAACCATGAAAATCGTAAAAACAATCGCAGAAGTCAGAGCAGCAGTGAAGGCATGGAGAGCAGAGGGGCTTTCCGTTGGATTGGTTCCCACAATGGGCTTTCTGCACGAAGGACACAAGAGCTTAATCGACAGAGCAGTAAAAGAAAATGACAGAGTTGTTGTAAGTGATTTTGTAAACCCCACACAGTTCGGGCCTACAGAGGATCTGGCAAGCTACCCCAGAGATTTGGAGCGGGATGCCGCACTTTGCGAAAACGCAGGCGCAGCGCTTCTTTTTAACCCCGAACCCTCTGAAATGTATGCAGAGGATGCTTGCACATTTGTGGATATGAGCGGCTTGACAGGAGAGCTTTGCGGCAAGAGCAGACCCATTCACTTCCGTGGCGTTTGCACCGTTGTTTCCAAGCTGTTCCACATCGTAGCACCCGACCGTGCTTATTTCGGGCAGAAGGATGCACAGCAGCTTTCTGTTATTCGCCGCATGGTGCGTGATTTGAATTTTGATATTGAAATCATCGGCTGCCCTATTGTGCGTGAAGCAGACGGTCTGGCAAAAAGCTCCAGAAATACATACCTGAATGCAGAAGAACGCAAGGCCGCTCTGGTGCTGAGTCAGGCAGTGAAGCTGGGGCAGAAGCTGGCAGCAGATGGCGAAGCATCCGCAGATGCCATCACAACAGCTATGAAAGAATTGATCGAAAAAGAGCCTCTGGCACGCATTGATTATGTAAAAGCAGTGGATGCCGTTTCCGTTGAGCCTGTCAGCAAAATGCAGCCTCCCGTATTGGTTGCCATGGCAGTTTATATCGGCAAAACCAGATTGATTGACAACTTTATTTACGAGGGCTAAGGAGAAAACGATATGTATTTGAATATGTTAAAGGGAAAAATTCACAGAGCGACTGTCGTACAGGCAGAATTGGATTATGTCGGCAGCATTACCGTTGATTCCGATTTGCTTGCCGCAGCAGGGATTCTGGAATACGAAAAGGTGCAGATTGTAGATATCAACAATGGGGAACGCTTTGAAACCTACACCATCGCAGGCGAAGCAGGCAGCGGCATGATTTGTCTGAACGGTGCGGCGGCGCGCTGTGTGCAAAAGGGTGATAAAATCATTCTGATGTGCTATTGCCAGATGACACCTGAGGAGGCGGCTGTGAATCCGCCGAAGGTTGTTTTCGTGGATGAGGAAAATAAAATCAGCCGTGTTTCCAGATATGAAAAGCACGGACGCTTGGAGGATATGTAATCCCGATAAGCGAAAAGAGGTCTGTACCAAAGGATACAGACCTCTTTTGCATTTCCTCTTATTTTTTGAGGGCAGGCAGTGCCGCAAAGCCTTCCTCCGCCTGTGCCACTGTCTTCTGAATAATTTCCTCTGCCATGCGCCGCAAATCCATTTGCATCACCGCCGCAATTACGCCCTTTCTCTGCTCCTGCGACACATCATACAGCTTGAGCGAACATTCCAGGAAGCGAGAAATTTTCGCTTCCATGGTGAAATAAACATCGCACGGCATTGCCATGAAACCCCGCATGATGCTTGCCGATGCAATTTCCATTTCGTAGAAATCCTTCAATTCCAAATCGGGCATATATTTCCCGAAAATGGACTGCAGCCGCCCTGCCATGCTCTGATAGATATACGCCGAGGTGGTCGGCAGGGAATACCCCACCACATACAGCTCACGCAGCGGTTCTGTCAGCTCCGCAATATGCAGCTGCAACGATGTTTCCACCGCATAGAGAAGCACCGGGTCCTCGATGCCGCTATGCTGCTCCGCCAAGGCAAACTGTCCCCCGAACATCCGCCGCACCAGCTCCAGCAGCAGTGCCTCCTTGCTCGCAAATGCCCGAAAGAAAGAGCTTTGTGTCATGCCTGCCGCCTTTGCAATTTTTGCCGTTGTGGTTTTTTCGTAGCCGCTTTCCAGAAACAATGCTACTGCCGCACGCAGCATTTTCTGTTGCGTAAGCAAGCCATTCGTCTGTTTTCCTCTTGGTGACAAAATCGTCCCCCTCTTTCCGTTTTACTTGTGATTATAATCACATTTTATCATCTATTTCACTCCGCCGCAAGGGCAAACGCGCCGAAATACGCTTTTTGGAAAGGCAAAATACCCTCCCTGCCGTTTGACAAAGAGGGTATCTGTCAAAATTTTATTTTGTAATGGTTACTGTTTTTTCGGCTTCATTCCATGCCACCTGTGCGCCAAGGGTTTCGGAAACGAACCGCAGGGGCAGATAGGTTCTGCCGTTTTCCACGAATGCCGCGGCATCCAGCTTCACAGCCGTGCCATTGACATACGCCGTATCTGCGCCAATGGTAATGAGAATGACATCTGCGCCCTTCTGAATGGTGACGCGCTGCAGCTCGCCGTTCCATGTTACGGTTCCGCCAAGGCTTTCCGCCACAATGCGAATCGGGAGCATGGTTCTGTCGTTCACGATTTTCGGGGCAACGTCATTTTGGATTTCTCTGCCGAAAACAGAAATCTTCCGACTGCCAATCGTGAGGATAATTTCGTTATTTTCTTTCCATTTTGCGTAAAGCGTGCTATTCGCGGTCAGCTCTGCGCTGAAATCAAAGGGCTTTGTCAGCTTGCTGTCGCTATACCAGCCGACGAAAATGTAGCCCTCTTTTGTCGGGTCGGCAGGTCTTTCGATTTTGCCGTTTTTATCCGTTTTTACCTTATCGACCGCACTGCCGCCGTTTGTATCGAACTGCGCGGTATAGGTCTGGGTTGCTGCGCCGCTACTGCTGCTGCGCTTTTTCGTCAGCACAAGCCCTTCGGGAATCTCGCAGGCAAAGGGGTTGATATCGCCATCTGCCGCACGGGTGATTTTCACATCGTATGTTCCTGCGGTATTGGGAACGGCACTCATCCATTCGCCTGTTGTATCATGCAGACGATATTCCTTTGTAAATTCAATACTTTCGTTAAGCGTTCCCTCAGAAGTCACCTTTACCACAAAGCCGTTGCCGATATTTCTGGTGGTGAAGTGCTGTGGTGTTTTGTCGATGGTAAGGTCTACGCTCGGCAGGTTGGGCAGGTCGGGATAAGTACCCTTTTGCAAAGAAGGCAGCTTACCTGCTTCTGTGGGAATATACCAAATATCTTTATCAAAGCCCGTCCAAGCAAATACTTCGCCCTTCTGCACATCCTTCATAACTCTGCCATTGGAAATATAAACATCCGCACCAATTACGTCGTTCCCTGCACCGCCTGTCGGATAGGCTGGTTTGCTGTCAATCACAAGCTTGGTTCTGTTGTAGCTGTGGTTGTTTATTAAGTTTATGTTATCTCTTACTCCCCCTGCAATGCGGTTTACAGAGTTGATGCCTGCTGTCACGCTTTCTGCCAGAGAAACGCAGTTTTTGATTGTGGTAGAGGAACCAGAAGTACTATCCATCACGCCGGCAATGCCGCCTGCATAATTCTTTGCCAAAACATCGCCGCCGTAATAGCAGTTTTCTATGGTAAGATTATAAGTACCTCCTGCAATGCCGCCTGCAATCCTATCTCTTGCTGTTACATCTGCCAAGGCATAGCAGTTTTTGATTGTACCAACGCCCTTTCCAGCAATGCCGCCTACTTTTTGCAAGCCTTCTACCTTTCCTCTTGCAAAGCAGCCGCTGACTTCGCATTCGGCTGATGTTTCCCCGACAATGCCGCCTACACAATCGCTTTCTCCCATTACACTGCCTTGGAAGGAGCAATTCAAAATCTTCGTTTTTACACCTACACCCCCCACAATGCCGCCTACATAGTTATATCCGTTGACGTTCCCTGTGATATTGCAGTTTTGGATGGTTGCGTCCTCTACCTTTCCGAATAAACCGACATGATTACTATCTTCTGTTGTCGTAAGATTCGTAATCTTGTATCCGTCTCCGTCATAATTCCCCTTAAAAACAGATATTTCCCATGTTGAAGGATGTTCAATTACTGTTCCGCCGATGGGGGTCCAATTTGGTTCGTTCTCCAAGTCAATGTTTGCGGTCTGCTTGAAGTATTTGTTTGTGTAGGTTTCGCCGCTGTTTACCTTTTCCGCCAGCAGCTTCAAATCCTCTACATCTTCAATGAGATAAGGGTTTGTTTTTATACCAAAGCCATCAAAACCAACGCCTGTCATGCATTTCGGCAGTTCCGAAAACTGCACGCCGCCTACGTTTTTTAATATCGGCAAGCCGTTGTCTGTGAAGTCCCATGCGGAATCAGTATCCTTAAAAATATCAGAGAACTGCTCGGAAAGTTCTCCGTTTGTATAGGTAAGGGCTGCACCGTTTACCCATCCTGCGTCATCAGCAGAAACGGGATTGCCATTTATTGTTGTGCCGTCCCAAGCGTAGTTATTTGTTAATGTTGCATTATAATTATACCCTGCAATGCGGTTTACATAGTCGCTGCCCGACACGCTTTCTGCCAGAGAAACGCAATTTTGGATTGTGCCTCTCCATGCAGTTCCGGCAATGCCGCCTGCATAATTTTTTGCGGATACCTCCCCGCTGTAATAGCAATTTTCTATGGTGACACCGTAAGCATATCCGGCAATGCCGCCTGCATTGACTCCTGTTGCAGTTGCTGTTGCAGTTGCTGTTACATTTGCCAAGGCGTAGCAGTTTTTGATTGTGCCAACGCCATATCCGGCGATACCGCCTACCTCCTTATCACCTGTCACTGTCCCTGTTACAAAGCAGCCGCTGACTTCACCTCCGCCTGACATATATCCTACAATGCCGCCTCTTCCCTCACCTTTGCCCTTCACATTGCCTTGGAAGGAGCAATTCAAAATCTTCGTATTTGCATCTGCATACCCAACAATGCCGCCTGTATAGTTATATCCATTGATTTTCCCTGTGACATTGCAGCTTTTGATGACAGCACCTTCCGTATGGCCGAATAAGCCGGCATACTGTCCGCCGTTGGATATTTTAAGATTGGTAATCTGATACCCATCGCCATCAAATGTTCCTTGAAAAGGTCTTACTTCTTCGCCCTGCAATGTTCCGATGGGGGGCCATTCTTCATTCTTCAAGTCAATGTTTGCGGTCAGCTTGAAGTGTTTGCCTTCGTAGGCTTCGCCGCCGTTTACCTTTTCCGCCAGCTTCTTCAAATCATCCACATTCTGAATCTTATAAGGGTTTGCCGCTGTGCCTTTCCCTTCAAAATCCGCAGTTTCATTTTCGAATACCGCTGTGCTGTTTTCCTCTCCCATCAGCAGAGAAATTCCTTTCGGCAGCTCTTTCTTGCTTTCCTCCTGCGGCTCGGTTTTCTCGTCAGACTGCTCCTGCAATTTCTCTTTTTCTTCTTTTTCTTCTTTTTCTTCTTTTTCCTCTTTCAGTTCCTCTTTTTCCTCTTTTTCCTCTTTCGGTTCCTCTTTCAGTTCCTCTTTGATTTCCTCCTGCTGTTCCTCCTTGATTTCCTCAAGCATTTTCTCCTGCAATAGCTCCTCCTGCGCCACGGCACGCATCGGCACCGCCGTTACCGCAAGGCATACTGCCGCCGCAATGCTTATCCATTTCTTCCAATTCATATTACCCCTCCTTCATGCGCTTTTGCGGACTACGGCAAAGCCCCCATATCATCCGCAAAAATTTCACTTGTGATTATAATCACATGGTATCATATCTGCTTTTTCTCCGCAAGGAAAAATAAGGTAAATTTTTCTTTTTGGAGAAAATAGACAAAACCAAGGGTGCGCCCAAATGGGAAAAGCGGCTGAGGCGGAAATATTCGCCCCTTTGCCGGAATACACTTAAAAAAGGGGGGATTTTTATGGAAAAAGCACCTTGCCGCAGTATTTTCAAAAACGGAACAGAACGCACCACGCAGGCAGAGGTTACACGAATCTGGGCAGTTCTCATCAATCAGGCAGAAAAGGCAAGCACCATCCTCGCGAGGGAAAACGCATAGCATGAAAAGGGAAAGAGCCGCCATTTACTGCCGCCTATCGGAGGAGGACAAGGGCAAGGGCTCCACCGAAAACGACAGCAACAGCATACAAAACCAACGCGCCCTGCTGACGGAATATGCCCATTCCCACGGCTGGGAAATCTACGAAATCTACATTGATGATGACTACAGCGGCGCAGACCGCAGCCGCCCTGCCTTCAAGCGCATGCTGCACGCCGCCGAGGAGAAAAGGTTTGACATCATCCTCTGCAAAACACAATCCCGTTTCAGCAGGGAATTAGAGGTGGTGGAACGATACATCAACCGCCTGCTTCCGCAATGGGGCATCCGCTTTCTGAGTTTGGTGGACAATGCCGATTCCGCAAACGAGGATAATCTGCTTCTGCGGCAAATCAACGGCATTATGGATGAGCATTATCTGGCGGAGCTATCCAAAAATATCCGCAGTGTGCTGACGCACCGCAGAAAAAACGGCTTTCACATCGGCTCCTTTGCGCTCTATGGCTACAGAAAGAATCCCGACCGAAGGGGACATCTGCTGATTGACGAGGAGGCGGCGGCGGTGGTGCGTGAGGTTTTCACGCTTTTCTCGCAGGGCTACGGCAAAACCGCCATCGCGCGTATGCTCAACGAAAGAGGGATTCCAAATCCAACGGAATATAAACGCTTACAGGGGATTCGCTATCGACAGCCGAAGGGCAAGGGCAGTACGCTCTGGAAATATTTCGCTATCTCCAATATGCTGACAAATGAAATCTACATCGGCAACATGGTGCAGGGAAAATACGGCAGTGTTTCCTACAAAACCAAGCAAAACAAGCCGCGCCCCAAGGAAGAATGGATACGGACAGAGGGGACGCACGAGCCGATTATCGAACAGGAATTATGGGAGCGCGTACAGAAAATGCTTGCCGAAAGGGCAAAGCCCTTTCCATCCGGAACAATCGGGCTGTTTGCGCGTAAGGCGCGCTGTGCGGAGTGCGGCTACACGCTGCGTTCCTCGAAAACCAAGGGGAACTATTATCTGCAATGCCCCAATCATCACATTTCCAAGGAGAGCTGCAGGGGGGCGTTTATTTCTGTGGAGCGGCTGGAGCGGATGGTTTTGCAGGAATTACATACGATTTCCGATGCCTATCTGAATTGGGAGGAGCTGGAACGACAGCTTGATTTTTGCAGTCATTTAAAGGAGCAGAGGGCTTCTTTGCAGAAAAGCATCCACACCCATGAGAAAAAAATTGAGGAAGCTCATAAGGCAGTGCGGGAGCTGTATCCGGATAAGGTGCGCGGTGTTCTCTCCGAAGCGGAATATCTCGATTTATCGAAGCATTTTTCAGCGGAACTACAGCAGCAGGAGCGGCTGATTGCGGACGCAGAGCGGAAAATCATCGACCTTGACGCACGCATTGCCGCAGGGGATAACCGCCGCGCCATCATTGAAAAATACATCAACCCGACGCACCTGACAAGGGAAATGGTCGAAATTTTGATTGATTCTATTTCTGTCGGCAGACGGATTGCAGGGACAAGGGAGGTTCCCATCACCATATACTGGCGCTTCTGAAAAATGGGCGAAAGCAGTGCCGCCCGAAAATTTTGTAGCAAACCTGACAAAATCTGTAAAACACTATTCCGTTTTGTCTTTTTATATGTTAGAATGTATTCACGATATTATTTTTGAATACAAATATAAAGGAGGTACTATTATGGTCTATATCGAATCCCCCAGCACAAATCCTGCTTTTAATCTGGCTCTGGAGCAATATGTTTTCGACCGAATGGACAGAAGTCAGGAATACTTCATGCTTTGGCAGAACGATAACACCGTTGTCATCGGTAAAAATCAGAACGCCTTTGCAGAGGTCAATCAAAAGGTTGCCGATGCAAAGCATATCTCCGTTGTCCGTCGACTTTCCGGCGGCGGTGCCGTATATCATGATTTGGGGAATCTGAACTTCACATTTATTCTCGATGCAAAGGATGCAACCGATCTGGATATTCGTCTGTTCTGTCAGCCGATTGCAGAGCTGCTGCGTTCTCTCAATGTGCCTGCTGAGGTCAATGGCAGAAACGATATCAGCATTGAAGGGAAAAAATTCTCCGGCAATTCCCAGTATCTGAAGCAGGGCCGTATCATGCACCACGGCACGCTGATGTTTCATTCAGACCTTTCCGTTGTTGCAGATGTGCTGAATGTTTCCGCAGATAAATTCCAGTCAAAGGCTGCAAAATCCGTAAAAGCAAGAGTGACAAACATTGCGCCTTATCTGCCTGAGGGCTTTACGCTGGCACAATTCAAGGCTCTTCTCTTAAAATACATTTTGAAAGAAGAAAATGTTCAGCCCTATGTATTCTCCGCAGAGGAGCTGGCTGAAATCGAAAAAATCAAAAAGGAACGCTATGATAAGTGGGAATGGAATTACGGCTTTTCTCCCTCCTACAGCGTAGAAAAGAGCCGCCGCTTTGAGGGCTGCGGAAAAATCGAAGTACACATGAATACGGAGGACGGCAGCATTACCGATTTGCAGTTCTTCGGCGATTTCTTCGGCGTAAAGGACTCTGCCGACCTTGCCAAGGCTTTGATTGGCACGAAGCTGGAGCGGCAGGCTCTGGAAAGCCGCCTTGCCGATTTCGATATCGCACAGTATTTCCATGGACTGGAGAAGAATGATTTTCTCAATCTTCTGCTGCAAAGTGAATAATATGATTTGCCGCCTTAGGTGTGTCCCAATAAGAAAACATGAAGAAAATGAAATAGCTGAAAGGCTGCGGATACAAGGAAGTTTCCCGCAGGCATCCTTTGACTTAGGCTGTCAAGGGGAACTGACACAGTAGCCGTCGCTTTCAGCATTTTAGGATTCAAGGTTTCTTATTTGGGCGCACCTTTCAGGGCGGCTTTTTTATTTGGGTATCCCCAAATTTTGCAAAAGAAAATGCCCCGACCGATACGAAATCAGCCGAGGCATCTTCTTTTATTATAGTTATATGTCTAAAGTAACAACTTAAAAGGGATGCGGCTATGGGCTCAGCACAGCCGCAAAAAAAGAGTTATGAAGGAGATTTTGTCTTGCTAAATCCTGCTCCCTCTTTAGAGGGGAGGGGCGGCTGCAAATCCGACTCCACAGCCGCTGTGTATCTCAAAAGTGAACACTTATGTTCATCAAGCTTTTGTTTATCCTTTATCTTTTGTATTTATACTGTTGATTTTTATTTATTGGGAATATGAATTGCTCTCTTCTCTGCTGCCAGAGCCGCTTCTCTCACCGCTTCGGTTACAGTAGGATGTGCGTGGATTGCCGCAATAATATCTTCTACGGTCGCTTCCATACCGATGGCCAGCGCACATTCGCCAATCAGATCTGTTGCTCTGGGGCCAAGAATATGTACCCCCAGAACCTCTTTATATTCTGTCCCGATGATGAACTTAATGCTGCCAACGCCGCCGTTCATAATCAGAGATTTACCGTTTGCCATCAGAGGGAATTTGCCTACCTGATATGCAATGCCCAATTCCTTGGCTTTTTCTTCTGTCAGACCAACGCCTGCAAATTCGGGGTCCGTATATACACAGGAGGGGTTGGTTGCACCATTGTAAACCGCATTTTCTCCCAGTGCATTTTCCGCTGCCACTTCACCCTGTGCAGATGCAACGTGCGCCAGCATAACCTTGCCCAGACAGTCACCGATGGCATATACATTGGGTACATTTGTTTCCATTTTATCGTTGACTGTGATACGACCTCTGTCATTCGCAATGCCTGCCGCATCTAAATTCAAGGCTTCTGTGTCCGTTCTTCTGCCGACAGCAACCAGTACCTTTTCTGCTTCAAAGGGCTGCACCTTGCCGCCAATTTCCACATTCACCTTTGCGCCGACTGCCGCCGCTTCTACAGACTGCACCTTTGCGTCTGTCATAATCTTTACGCCTTTTGCCTCCATCAGCTTGCGCAGCTGTGCTGTCAGCTCGCCATCCATCATGGGCAGCAGCTTAGGTGCGGCTTCTACCACCGTTACCTCTGTACCGAATTTGGAGTACGCAGTTGCCAGTTCGATACCGATTACGCCACCGCCAATGACCAGAAGGCTTTTGGGAATTTCTTCAAAAGACAAAGCGCCTGTCGAATCTACGCAGTTTGCATTTTCCTTTACCCCGGGAATGGGAGGCACCGCGGGGACGGAGCCTGCTGCGATGATGATTTTATCAAATGTCATGTTTTCCTTTGTACCGTCCTTTTTCAGGACAGCCAGAGTATCCTTGGATGCGAAGGATGCTGTTCCCTCCACAACCTGAATCTTATTTGCCTTCATCAGACCGGTCACACCGCCTACCAGCTGTGCGGTAATGGCATTTTTCTTTGCCTGCACCTGTTTCCAGTCTACATTTTTCACTTCAATATGGATGCCGTATTCCGCCATTTCCTTTGCTTCTGTCAGCGCCTCTGCCGCATGCAGGATTGCCTTTGTGGGAATACAGCCGACATTCAAGCAGGTGCCACCCAATTTGTTCTTTTCAATCAGCGTTACCTTGCCGCCCAGCTGTGCCGCTCTGATGGCTGCCACATAACCGCCGGGGCCGCCGCCGATGACTGCCACTTTTG
>ULWS01008238.1_pt1 | contig 14489 bp, 9 predicted proteins | sample 1960591 | NCBI WGS metagenome assembly ULWS01 (sample SAMEA4835818, study PRJEB28245) | human gut metagenome | biome: gut microbiome; material: fecal sample | place: Denmark | collected 2008
ACCAGTAGCATCATCAGGAATAATAACAGATAATGGGTTTTGACCTCCTAAATAAAATTTTTTAGAACCAATAGTCACATTAGTAGGTCTTGCTGATTGACCTGTAAGTCTAATAGATTTAACTTTAAATGCACCTATTTTCTGATCAATAGTTACGGTTTTACTTACCTCCCCCTGCTACGGTTATTATACCGTTTCTAGCAGCTCCAGTATTTTTAGCGGCAACAACATCAAAACTGCCATTATTTGTTCCACTTGCAGGACTAACAGAAATCCAACTAGGTTTAGCCATAATAATTACGTTTAATGATTAACTAGTTTATACAAGAAAAGGTCTAGTAGATACCTTAGTACCCACTAGACCCACAATATTCAAATGAAAGTTAGATTATGAAATCGTCCAAGCGGTATTAGTAGTAATCGTAATCTGTTTAGTTTCACCAGCAGCTGCAAAAGTCAAAGATGTTGGAGATACAGACAACGTAGCATCACCCGCAGCTTGAGTTACCGTATATTTCTGTCCATTAACAGTAATATGTCCGGTACGAGTCTTAACTGTCGGGTTAGCAGCAGCAGTAAACGTAATCTCAAAAGAATAAACATTACTTGCTCCCGGATCACCTTCGATAGCTGCACCAGAATTATATTGAGCTTTATTTACAACTAATTTACCGGCAGTTAACCAAGCTGAAGCATCGGAATCAACAGCAAACGTAATAGAAGCCAAGTTAGCATTACCTGTAAACTTCTTAGCTTCACCTGTTTTAACGAAAGCTAAAGATTGAGTAGTAACATCCCAAATGTTAGAACCTGACTGTTGTATTGCAACCTCTTCCGTTAAATCTTCAACTGCTACAGTAATAGATCCTGAACGACCTTCACGTCCTTTATAGACAGGAGCCGTAACATCAACTTGTGAATTACCTGTACCTTCAACAGCAGATAACGTAATCCAGCTCGGTTTTGCTTTTAATGCATAAGCAGCACGCATAACCGGAGCACCAACTCCATCAACTAAACCACCAATTTCCACCGCAGTGGCTCTTTCATCTAAAGAAGAATTTGAAACCATAATAATGACAATTTAATTATTTATAAATAGATTTTGAGTTCCGCACGCTTCCACATCACCTTCTCTACCGGGGTTTGCAGAGCGTTGCGGAACTTTTAAAAGTTTAAGAAACAGTCCAAGAAACATTAGAAGTTACATTAACAGTTTGAGTACCTCCTGATGCCTCAAATTCAAGACTTGTTTTATCAAGATTTAAATAAGGATCTCGTTCAAATGTAGCGGTATAAGTAGCATCTTTAGTTACAGTGACTGTTCTTGTAGCACTTGTATTACCATCACTCCATTTGACAAAGTGATAACCAGAACTAGCTGTAGCTTTTAGTGTAACTGACGCATTGTAATTATAAGTACCTCCACCACTAACTGTACCTCCTGTACCAGCAGTAACTGTCAATTTATACTGTCTAGTAGATGCAGTCCATCTAGCATACCAAGTCTTATTACCAGTACATTTTGTTGAAGTAGTCAACTGAGTACCACCTGTTGAAGCATCAGTATCGAACCAACCTGCAAATGTATAGTTATTAGCTGCAGTAGAAGCTCTACTTGCCGTAGGTAATGTACTAAGTGTAGCATTATAATTTAATGTCTTAGTTGTATCACCTGTACCTCCATTTGCATCAAATGTCCAAGTATAAGAATTAATTGTCCAAACAGCATAATATGTAACATTAGCTGTTACTTTAGTTGTTGTACTAACATTTACTGTACCGGTCTTAGACGTAGACCAACCTTTAAACGTATAACCTGTTCTAGTTGCCGTAGGCAATGTACCTAAAGCATCATTATAATGGAATGAGCTAGAAGACTTACTAGGAGTACCACCATTTCCATCCCATGTAACAGTATAATTTTTATAAGTTGAAGTCCATCTAGCATACCAAGTCTTATTAGATGTTACCTTAGTAGTAGTAGTTAATTTAGTTCCTCCACTAGATGCGGAAGTATCAAACCAATCGGCAAAAGCATACGTATAAGTATTATCTGCACTTCTAGTACAAGTAGGCAACGTTCCAATAGCGGTATTATATTCTTTAGTTATAGTTGTAGCAGAAGGAGTATTACCACCATTCTTATCAAATGTAAACGTATAACTATTGATAGACCATCTAGCATACCAAGTTTTAGTTCCAGTAACTTTAGTGGTTGTTGTAGCTTGAGTACCACCACTTGCAGCAGATGTATCAAACCATCCAACAAATGTATATCCTGTGCGACTAACAGTAGGCAATGTACCAAGAGCTGTATTGTAAGCTTTTGTTATAGTTGAAGGACTTACAGTTCCACCTCCATTTGCATTGAAAGTATGAGTGTAAGATTTAGTACTTCTAGTAACATAAGCATAATAAGTAACAGTTCCTGTAATTGCAGGAGTTTCTAAAGTTAATTCGGAACCAACTTTAGTTCCACCGCCATTATCCGCAGTATACCATCCAACAAACGTATAAGTAAATTCAGCTGTGTTATTAGGCATAGTCAAAGTACAAGATCCTTTAGAATTGTATGCAACACTTTGACTAGTTATATTCAAAGTTCCATAAGTTGTTTTATAACTTACAGTATAACTTCGAGTATTGGATGTCCAATGAGCATAAACAGTTGTATCTTTAGCTGCCATCTTAGTGGTAGCAGTTACTTGAGTTCCTCCTGTTACAGCAGTGTACCATCCAGCGAATGTATAAGTATATTGTGCATCAGAAGCCCTAGTAGGTGTAGGCAACGTACCATAAGCTGAATTATATTCAAGATCTTTAGACGTTGGAGTTACAGTACCACCATTAGGATTAAATGTTAAAGTATAACTATTAATTGACCATTGAGCATAATATGTAATATCTTTAGTTACAACAGTTGTAGTAGAAATTTTAGTTCCGCCACTAGAAGCTGTGTACCAACCAAGGAATGTATATCCTGTTCTAGAGCAAGTTGGAAGTGTACCTAAAGCAACATTATATTCTTTAGTAATAGTGGAAGGACTAGGAGTATTTCCGCCATTACTATTAAACGTAGCTGTATAAGAACGTTTAGTAGCTGTCCAATGAGCATAATAAGTAACATTTCCAGTTACAGTAGTAGTTGTTGATATTTGAGTACCACCACTAGCCGCTGTAAACCAACCTGCAAATGTATAAGAATATTCTGCTGTAGCTGCCCTAGTCGGAGTAGGTAATGTACCTAAAGTAGATCCATGAGTTTTAGAAACAGATGCAGGACTTACTGTACCACCATTAGCATTCCAAGTAACTGTATAAGATTTAAGTTCAAATACAGCAGTAATATCTCTTTTACCTGTTATAGTAACCTTCAGAGGATTAGTAGTACTTTCTGAATATCCCCCAGAAGCACTAGAATCATTATATCTCCAATGTTTAAAACTATAACCTGTAGCAGGAGTTGCCGTAACACTAATTACAGTATTCTCTTGCCCAGTAATAGGATTAGGGCTAACAGTACCACCACCAGAAGGACTAATCTTTACTGTATCGGATACAGTATTAATAGCCCACTTAGCAGTTAAAGTGATATTTGCTGTAGGAGCAAATGTATAAGGATTAGCACTTGTAACCTTAGTAGTTCCATTATACCAACCATCAAATTTATATCCAATTTTCCTTGAAGCAGTTACAGTAGCATTCTTACCATGTTCTACAGTTTGACCAGCAGGACTTACAATTCCCTTAGTTGTATCATCAGATACTGCATTTACAACATAGCTCTTAATTTGATATTTAGCAACAAGTGTTCTATTAGCAGACATTGTAATAGAAACTTGAAGACTAGAAGAAATCAAATTAGAACCTTCATACCAACCTATAAAACTATATCCTGTAGGAGCAGCTTTCGCAGCAATTTTCTGCGAAGTATCACGATAATAAGTTCCTGTAGCAACACCTGCATTTGAAGCAGAGCCAATAGAACATTCTCCAATATTTGTTATTGTAGTTCCAGAACTATTAAGAGTAGTAGAAGAAACTTTTAAAGTAAACTTATCTTGCTCCGTTTGAGTACAGTTTATAGTTTTAGTAATACCACTGACAGTAACAGTAACAATTGTTGTTCTGCTAGCACCAGGATTCTTACTTGCAGTTAAACCAACAGTTTTATTACCCGTGCCACTCTTAGAAGCAGGGGTAAGCCAAGAAGCAATAGCCATCTTAGTACCCCCCCCTAATTATGAAACCGTCCATTCGACGTTAGAAGTAACATTAACTGTCTGAGTTCCACCAGTAGCTTCAAACTCAAGAGAAGTCTTATCTAAATTTAAATAAGGATCTCGAGTAAATTTAGCAATATAAGTCTTAGTTGCATCAACAGTAACACCAAAGTTTACATCATCTGAAACTTTAACTCCATCTTTCCACCAACCACCAAAACTATAACCTTCTGCCGCTGTAGCATGAATCGTTGCAGTAGTACCATCAACAAATTCTCCAGAATCAGTAACTAAATTCTTAGCACTTCCGATTCCTACACCACCTTGCGTAGTATCATTAGTATCAGTTCTAACAGTTAATGTGAACTTATCGGGTTCAGGAATAAGATCACAATTTATAGTAACCTTAATATTCTTTTCAACAACAAAGCTATACTCATTTTGACTATTTAATGGAACTTTAATTCCATCAACAAGAACATCTCCAAGAGTATAACCAGCACTTACATTAACTTTAATTTTACAAGTCTCACCATCAGCATAAGTTCCAGCTCCATTCATTGTAGCACTTCCATTAGGAATAGCTTCATATGTAACTTGGAATTTATCAGGGGCATCAACTTCAAATTGAGCAGTTATAATTTTATTGCTATCAACAATAACTTCTCTTGTAACAGAAGAAGGTGCTCCAGAATCAGTCCATTTAGAGAAATGATAGCCATTATCAGCTAATGCTTCAATTGTGACTTTCGTTCCATCAACAATATCTGTGAATGTATGAGAGCCACTATAATAATCACTCCAACTATTGTTTAATTTAGCTCTACACTTTCCACCTGTTCCAGCAACAATTGTGAGTGTTCTCATTACTATCGCTTCAAATGATGCAATGTGTATCGCATTTACACCCGATTTAGCTGTGAAGTTTGCAGGATTGCTTGATGTTTTCTCATTACCTGTAGTCCACTCTTTAAACGTATAATTACCTTTAACTTGTGCTTCAATAGAGTAAATTGAACCAACATTAACATTAAAGGATTGTTCAGAACTAGACCAATTAGACCAAGAACCATCTCCTATACGATAGCGAGCTTCATTCGTGCCATCAGTTTGTACTGTAATAGTAACTTCTTCTGGTGGGATTTCAGCAAATGTACATGATAAACTTAAATCATCATGAACTGATTGTGAATATGGATTATCAGTAGATTCAGAACCGTCAATAGTCCATTTAGAAAAAGCAAATCCATTATCGGGAACAGCTAATACCTCTAATACATCTCCATCAGCAACGCTAACGGAATGTGATACTTTAGCTTCTGAATAAGACCCACTACCAACTTTATATTTACATTTACCATTAGCATTTGCTGTAATAGTAACATTATGATTTGTTATTGGAATTTTAGAGAAATATCCTTCAATTCTAGTAACTTGATTAATTTCAATAGAACTAGATATTTCAAAAACTTCATCACCATTAACATTCCATTTATCAAATTGATAACCAGATTCAGGTTGAGCTTCAAAATAAACTAAAGTACCGGCAGCAAATTCTAGTCCATCAATATTTGTACTCCATGAAGACCAAGAGCCATCAGAAGTTTTATAACGAACTTTACCACCTAATCCACAACGTAAACTAAAATTAAACTCAGTAGGAGGAGTATGAGCTTCTTTAAAATAAGCAGTATATGTTTTACGATCAAGACCTTCTTCTACAATAATGTTATTCTCATTGTTTGGAAGAGTAGCACCTGTAGGAGAAATCCAATTTTCAAACTCATATCCGCTATCAGCTTTACCTTCAATAGTAACAATTGTTTTTTCAGGAGCAGTTACTTCATGTTTAGCAGCCCAATTAGACCAAAGGCCTTGAATATCTTTATATCTAACTAAACCATTTGCATTAGCTATAACGCTAAACGTGAAATATCTAATAGATTCAACAAAAGTAACCGTAACAGTAACATCTTGATTAACTACAACACTCCATGTACCATCACCATTATCTGTAATATTACCGTCAGACGCAGAAACAGTTCCAACTTTCCAGCCTTGAGCAGGAGAAGGAACTATAGTAGCAATTTGACCAACTTGATAAACTCCAGCTCCACTAGCTGTACCTTTATCAAATGGAGTAGTATTTACAGTAACTTTATATGTTTGAGGAGTATTAAGTTCAAAATATGCAGTATAAGTTTCATCTGAATCAACAATAAGATCATATTGAAGATTAGTAGAAACTAGAATACCTTTACTGTTTTTCCAATGAACAAAATGATAACCATCAATAGGAGCAGCTGTTATAGAATGTCTTGTACCTTTCGGGAAAGTACCTGCACCAACAACATAACCAGCAGTTGCAGGATAAGCATCTACATTAATATAGAAGCTATTAACAGGAGAACCTTCTTTTTCAAATACGCCTATCAAGTCCATATCTTTCTTGATATTGAAAGTCCAATCAGAACTAATAGACATAATCTCATTAGAATGGTACTCTTTCCAACCCATAAAGTGATAACCGGGAGCAGGTTTAGCATAAAGTTTAACTTGACTACCAGCCTCAAATTGAAACCTAAATCCATCAGGACTTTCATCAGGCATAATATGAGAACCAGTGCAACCTACAATACCACCTTCTTCCGGAGAAGGAGTTAGACTAACTCTATAATAATTACGTTCGATATGACCTGTCTGTAAGAAATCTTGAAGATCTTTAATATAAGTCCAAGCTCTAATATATGTATCTTGACAACCACAAGTATTATTTCTAACACCACGACTAGGATGCACATAATTAGCTTTAAGACCTATGCAAACTAAAGTATCATCTGTGAGAGATTCACTACCAACAATTAATTCTCTATCAATTGCAATAATATTACCATCTGTAGTCAGATTAATCTCACATCCTTTTTCATCATACATATAGTAACAACCATCAGTACGATGATAAAAAAAACGAACGTTATGCTCACGCTTAGGAAATGTACCCGGAGGAAGAACTTGTTTTAACTTGACAATTTTAATATTACATTCCATAGCATTAAGTTTAAACGAAAATAACTACGCAGAACCGTTAAGCTCCACGTAGTTTAAAATAGCAACTTAATCAGTTGCAGTATTTAATGCAATGGCATTATCTCCACTGCCTTTAGCTGAAACTTTAATAGCTTCTAATTTAGTAACAACTGCATCAATAGCAGCTTCAGTACCAACAACAATTTGGAACTTACGTGGACTATTATTATCAGCAGCTATTTCAGGGAATTGATTAAATTCAGCAGTAGATATAACAAGATATGCAACCTTATCAAGACCTACTTTAGGATCAGCAATACCCCATGCTTCTTGCCACTCTTCATTCGGATTCCAACCCATATTAATCAGAGAATAACGTAAGTCTTCATCACTAAGAGCAACATCAGTTAAGAAACCAGACAACTTAGTATGTTCAATAGTAATAGTTCCATTAGCCTTTTGATCAGCTAACAAACCAAATACATTAACAGTAAGTTTCGTAGGTTGTTTAGCTACAACTGTAACATTAACACCTTGGGTATCTTTAGCAACTGTAATATCAAACAACTCTTTGTTATAAGCTGTAAGACTCATTGCTTTCTTAATCTTCTCAACAAGACGATTAAGAGTATCAGTTGCATGAATACGAACAGGTATCTGTACAATCTGAGGATTAGGATTAACAGTTAAACCGTGACGATACGGTTCAGAAGAAACAATTTCAATGGCACCACAGAACTCAGCATCTGCATTATATACAATTCCATCAGCGGGCTTCAAAGCAGGATTCGTAATACCTTTAAGAACAACAGTTTCCTTTTGATCATCTTCAGTATATTTACGAACATTATAAGTGAAATTAAAAGGGTTAATATCAACACCTCTTTGATTCACATACCCGCCACTCTTAGTAGGAATTGCAGACATAATTACAAAAGGCTCAGGTCTAGTTCCAGTAGTTTGGAGTTGAGTACCATAAGCAGTACAAATGCCGATTTGACCATTAGATAACTTAGTATCAACAGTAATATTATCGACAAATGTTTTTCCGTAACTAACAATTCTCATAGTAACGTATTATTTTAAAGAATTATTTTCATTTATAGCAACTTGATAACCGGGATCTTTAAGGATACCAAGAAGTTTTTGTGTTGCAAGATCAATAATCTCAGTTTTAAACGGAAGTTCAGAAATTTCATCAGTTACAATATTAAACCTAGTAGGTTGACGAAGATATGTAATAGCAACATCAGTGATAATGAATTTATCATCCATATCTACGAGTAATCTATTGTTCTCGATTACACATATTGGATGTAGATGCCTATTAGCTTGATTATGATACGTTTGTAACATATCCATGCGTTGCACATCTGAAACTAAATCCATGCCCACAAATCGGCTCTCTCGTACTTCAGTTATCGTTCCATTAGCAGTTATAACTTCATATCGCCCTGTATAATGCTCGTTGTTGAATTGGTCTAACTTAATCTCATACTTGTCACCAACTATTATTAGCGTTGGTGTATCGAAGTAAAATATAAGCGATTCGGGGTAATACGAGTTTCTGTAACGTTCGTAGGTTACATTATAACCTTTCCTAAGTAATACAGAGAGCATATAGTTGATATACTCAAATAGACCATCTTTACGATAGATTTTAGCAGGATAATGAAAAGTAACATTATCAGCTCCAATTTGAATATTGAAATCTTCTATATAGCCAGGAATAGTTTTAAATAGCTCACTAATATTTATTACATATATTCTAGTAGTAATAGATTCAGTAGTCCTATAACGTTTAAACTTATCGAATATAACACTTGCTGTATAAGAAACGCCATGTAGATAATTCGTAGGTAAATAAGCAAATCCTCTGTTACTCTCATTTGAAAGAAGGTAAAGAGGACTTCTATATGTATCTTTTAAAACCTGTAAATCATCGTAATAGCGTCCGCTTTCTTCAAAGGCTTTAATCTTTTGCGTAAGCAGTACGTCAATAGCTTCATTAAGAGCAATATCAATATACTGCGGACGAATGGATTCTTGCCTATTAGCATTAATCTGCTGAATCTTTTCATTTACAGCGATATGTGCTTCTTTACAACTACTATACATACTGACAGCTTTTTATTAATTTAGAACCGAAGCTTTATAAGCAGTGAAAAGTTGAGCTTTATATTCAACATTCTCAGGAGCAGCTAAATAAGCCATAACACCTTCAACTGATGAACCAAGAACAACTTCCGGACGCACAGTATCAAAGTAATTATCACCATCTTTAGTGATAACTTGTGCAGCTAATAGCTTATAGACCTGTGCCATTGCTTCTACATTCTTATTATCGAACAGAGAAATAAACGCATCTGCATTTGTTTGTGAAAGTTCAGCTACAGCCGTTTGCAAATCTCCATGTTCCATCTTGATAATCGAAAGAGTATCAGCAGGAGCATTACAAATAAGCATATTGCGAATACGTTTGTAAGAAGCCTCATCACCTGTGAATAACTGAGCCAACTTAGTAGCAGTATTAACAACAGTTTTGGTTTTAGCATCTTTCATACGTTTAACATCCTCAATACTATGCAAATAAAAACGAATATTAGTTGATTTCTCAACATCTTCCGGTTTATTAGCAACAGTAGAAGTTAGAAGAGCTAAACGCCAAATGATATAGTCTTGAGGTTTAATTGGAGTCATATACATATATAGATTCTCTTCATGAACCGCAATACCATCACCAAACAGCATAGCGTCAAAAATAGCTTTCTCTAATTTATTAGGAGTAATATCTGTATTAATGCTATTTTTCTTAGCCCATTCAAAGATAGCATCACGCTTAATAGGATCATTAAGTGAAAACTCCCAACCAGTTTCCAATTCATAACCCTGAGCAGGAACTTCTACAGTAGAGTTTTTTAAATGCTTAAGAACGAGATCTTGAAAATTAACATTGCGACTATCAGAAGAAGCTCCAATGATAGTAGGAAGAATAGAAGCCATCTCAGCAGTTTTACTAGATAAAGTAAGAACAGCTTTGATACTAGGACCGAAGATTGTATTAAAAGTACCAATACTTTTCTGATTCACTACTTGAAACATAGTAGGATTCAGCTTTAAAGCTAAGGTTATTTTGCGTGAGTATATCATATAGTTTATACTTTAATCAGTTTATACTTTACAATAATCGTAATGTACGCTTATTCAAAAATCATTTCAGCCCAGAAAGAAGTAGTACCATTAAGCATATTAATACCTTGAGAAGACATAACTTCATAGGTAGCAATATCCTCACGTGTACTTAACATCTTATTGTAAGCACCCCATTCTTTAGGAAGAGGAGTAATACCTTGGTAAACACCATATAAGTATTCACGACCTTCTTCACAAACAAGTTGGATATTAGGTTCACCTGAAGTATTATCAACAGAGTGATCCAAGAATACCATAGTATATGAAGTAACAGGGAAACCTCCATACATACGACCGTTTTTACGATCCATCTCAGCACGAGAACCGCTATCAAACAAGTCAACAACTTTAACTGAAACGGTAGCTCCAGAGTAATGCTTATATTGATTAAAGTAAGCACCATAACTCAAAATACCACCACGACTTTGAATCTCTTCTGCACCAAGTTTATCGAAGTAACCATTACCAATAGCTTCATTCTTGATACATTGTTGGAACATCTTAGAACCACCTTTACCGGTATAAAGAACAATATTCTTATTACTCAAATCAATATCATTACGAACTTCAAAGATACGAGAAAGAATCATATCAATAAGCTCAATAGTCATGAATGAGTACTCGAAATAGTTTCCGAATGCAATAAGAATATCACGAACTCCAGCACCGCGAGGAATAGGTTTATTTGAATGCTTTTCTTGGTTATGAATAACACCATTAATATCACGATTGTAAGAAGAGAACCACAAGTCTTCCTCTAACAAACGTCTGCGCATAAACTCGAATTGACGCATTTCATAAGGCATCCAAAGAGTACCTTTAGAACCATCATCATAATCAAGTTCAAACTCAGTAACGATATTAGCGATATTACCGGTAATAATCTTAGAGAAACGATGGAAACCAAATTGATTAGTCATTTCACTCCAAGATTCAGCAGTACTACGAGAACCAGTTGATAATTCACCAGCAATCGTAGGAGCACCCATACCCCAATATTTACCTCTTTCAAAATTGCTAAGATCAATGAATTCATCTGGATTACCACCAAGTATGATCATTTCATAGATATAACCACCACTTGCAGTTTGCTCACCATCCGTCTGCATACGTACAAGATGTTTTCCATCAGGAGTAATAGCAGAGTATTGATAAGGAATCCAGTTATCTTGGAACTCAGCTTTAAAAGACATAAACCCTTTACCGGGTGTTTGAGTAGGCGTAATTAAACGCACAATCGGGGAAGTAACAGTTGGTTTCCCCATAATCTTCCATTTATACTGAGTATCACCAGCATTAATAGGTTTCTTACGAGAGATATTCCCTTGACCTTCTGTAAGAGAAAGAAGAGGGAATTGATTACTGTTCCTACCCCAAAGATAAGTAAGAGATTTATTTAAATCGACAGCACCAAGAACATTAAAGTTCAATAGCATATCGGCATCACTATAAACCTCTTTGGAATACTGTTTTTTTCCAATTTCTCTAAGCATAGTTACGATAATTATTTATTAGAATCAACAATACCACCAGGAACAACAGGGCGTCTATTAGGATTAACTTTAGTTACTCCACCTTGGGTAGATACCTTAACTTTAGGTTTACCACCAGAAGTAATGTTCAAACGACGAACATTCTCTTGTCGTATAGATGCAGCAGCAAGTTGACTAATATCAGCACCAAGTAAATTCCGTAGTGCTACCATAGCGAACGTTTCATTATCAGCAAGCATATCAAAAACATCTTTTTGAGCTTGCGTATAAAGAGAATCTCCAATTTCAACAACAGGAGCAGTAAGGTATTTCACAAGATCCTTACGAGTAAGAATTTGTTCTTTACCATTTACAGTTCTCTTAACACCAGCTGTCGGAATAGCAAGACCTCCAATAGTACCTTTATTAACAATCTTATCATAAAGCGAATCAGGAACATTAAGTACCTTAGCTTTACCATGATCATCATAGGTAATACCATAAGCTTTATCTAGTTCATCTTGTTCAGCTTTCCATTGCGCTTCTTGACGAGCAGTAGCTTCTTCAATTTCACGTTTCTGATTAGCAGCAAGATAATCAAGACTTTCTTTAGCGGTTTCATTTAAAACTTTATCAGCTTTAGAAAAACGAATGATACGATCAATTTGAGCATCTGATGTACCTTTACGTTTTTCAGCAGAACGAATAATAGCTTCAAGTTGAGCTTCAGATTTATCCTCAATACTCATCGTAGTCCAATCAACATGATTAGCAAAACCTTCGAGTGAACCATAAGTTTGCTTATATAAAGCAGCTTGATGAATATCAGGATTAGCACGGAAGAAATTAGTAATAGCTTCTGATTCAGCTTGATGTCTAGCAATTTCAGCAATATCTGCATCACGTTGGGCAAGACCTTCAACAGTCATTTCATATTGCTTAGGAGTACCATCAGCGTTTACAGGAGTCAAACCAGAAATAGCAGAAATAGCAGAAACATCAATAGTTTCTTCTTGTTGTTCAGCAGCAGCAAACTCATCTAATTGAGCTTTAGTATAAACAATTTGTCCATCTTTAACCGCATTACCTTCTGCATCTAATTCATATTCAACATCACCATCATCAGTTGTAAGAATAATCTTATTAGCATCTCCAATTTCTTTATCTGCATCTTCATTAGCTTTAGCAGCAGCTTCTTCTTCAGCTTTACGTTTAGCTTCTTCTTCCGCAGCTTTGCGAGCTTCTTCTTCAGCTTTAGCTTTATCCTCTGCTTCTTTAGCAACTTTAGCAGCTTCTTCGGCAGCTATTTCTTCAGCAGTTTTGGTAGTAGTACTATCAGTAACACCACCGGGAACAATAGGATTTGGCATAGTGTTTTTTCTTTTATAAATTAAGTTATAACAATGACAAATGTAGTAATAATAAATGTATTCAAAACATCAATAGAAATATAATCTTCAAAAGCGTCATCACCGGACGTTACAGAACCTCCAATTATCTCAATTAATTTCCATTGATTTTAGGCTCAAATGCAGGCATTATAGAACATCAATTTTTAGCTGATATTGCAATTCATTTCTCTAAAAATCGTGGCTCACGTTAAGGCTTTCGTGGCTTATTCGCATTGATTCGATTCATGCGCTTTTGCTCTTCGAACTTGGCACGTTCTAGATTAACTCTGTCAATATCTAAGTTTAACTTAGTCATTTTAAGATAAGCATCAAGAGAATTAGCATTACTCTCATCTTCACTAATATAACCATTACCATCTTTATCTACTTGAAGTTTTGCATCATTAACAATAATCTGAGTAAGATTACTATCAGCCGCAATAGCTTCTTTAGAGTCACGATCTAATTGGGCTTGTTCAGCATCAAATTTGCGTTGAGCTTCAGAATTAGCAGAACGCATTTGTTCAATCTCTGCATCCCACTTCTTTTGAATCTCTTCACGTTCAAGTTCAAACTTACGTTGAGCATCAGCAGCTTCTTTGATATATTTGCGTAAAGAAGCAACATTATGATTACAAACAGCTTCAGCAGCTACATCAAAATTACCATTCTGTGCAGCACTAAAAGCAATTTCTTCAAGTTTACGAACTTGTTCATTGAGTTCAGCAGAATTACCAACAAAGATACCAAAATTAGAATTAACAAAATCAGTTCCATTAACTCTAACTTGAATAACTTCGTTAGTATTAGGATCAATATAAGAACCTTCAAAGTCATCAATCCATGCAATCTTGGCAGCATCAAGATTAGCCTCCATATCACGAGAACGGAATGAATCAAATATCTTTAATGACCATACAGATCCCATTAGAGCTTGATTAAGTCCCATCTCAGTAACAGCTTTACCTGCTCTAGCTTGAATATCTCCTGCACGTTGATCATTCATGTTAGCTAATTCATATGCTTCTTGCTTAATAGATTGCTTAATTTGATTAAGAACAGTCAAATAATTAATCATAGTAGTATTAGCAATCTCTTTAATAGCTTGAAGTGAAGGTTGTTGTTTAGCTATTTCACTATCATCAAAGACTAAAGTACCATCTCTATTAGCTGCATCAAGA